>Ga0209562_1000926_pt1 | contig 10760 bp, 6 predicted proteins | sample WorMetvacBELIZE2_FD_187399 | JGI IMG/M metagenome (GOLD analysis project Ga0209562, IMG submission 187399) | Marine gutless worms symbiont microbial communities from Max Planck institute for Marine Microbiology, Germany - Olavius vacuus BELIZE.2... | ecosystem: Host-associated > Annelida >...
ATTCACAACGGTACTTATTTAATGCTATCCCTGAAACTAACCATAACGCTAACCCTACTAACACTAACCGTTACAGTAAGGGTAACCCTAACCCTAATACTAGATACCGTTGTGAATAAGGCACCCACTTCTGCAGGATAGCTAGGCTATCCCGTATTGTATTATCGAAAGCAAACAAAGCAGACATTGCATTCTGCTTACAGCTATTTAATAATTGTTTGAACACAGGGACCGCCGAGGAAGATTTTGTCAGTGTATTTCGATTGGGAAAAAGAGATGATTTGACCAGACTACTGCTGATCCAGTTAGCAGGTTACAGTTGCAAAAATTTAATTATGGAATCATTATACAAATTGAAACATGCAGAAACCAAATTCCAGAAAATCATTATAGCTCATGATATGACAAAAACTGAAAGAGCAGAATGCAAAAGACTTGTCGCTGAAGCTAAATCACTAGCTGACAATGACTCTTCGGGGGAATACATATATCGGGTGAGAGGCTTTTATGACTTTTATGGCATGTGGTGTGATAGGTGTATAGCAACGAAAGTGATCGCACATGATGAGCCATCTGTAGCTGCTGCCGGCACTGGTGACAGTTGGCTAGCTGCCTGTGACTCTAAAGGTCAGCACTGTTCTCAGAGTGCCAATGCTTCTGTGCCGGACGATGTCAATGATTTGGCTATGAAACATTTTGCATGGATATCGCATGCAGCGCCACAGTTTGCAGTTGATGGGACAAATGTTCATATCCTGTCTGAGCCGTCGGATTACTATGAAACTTTAAAAGTATGTTCAGGTTTGACTTCTTGAAATTTCTTTGGTGGTGCATGACAAATGTTCATATCTTGTCTGAGCCGTCGGATTACTATGAAACCTTAAAAGTATGTTCAGGTTTGACTTCTTGAAATTTCTTTGTTGGTGCGTAAGTCCTAAACAACTTTTATATAGTCGAATCTTGCTGCAGTCAAAATTTAAACTGTCAAAAGTCAGTTTTTTTGCAATAAATGTATTAATTATTTGACTTAAGAAGCAGATTACTTCTAATATTTGGTTTATTTTTGAGTGAGGTCTTTTGAATGTGTTTAGCGTTTGGCACGGACGGCAACTAGACGGATTGTATTGGCTTCGCTGTACATTGGCACTGGAAAGCTTGAGCAAGAACTGGTAATGTATTTTGATACTACACGAGTTGTGAAATTATCATAATGCTGATTCATACAGGCGAGCACCACAGTACCTGGTCGACACTGTTCAGTCAGTAATTGCCAGCAGTCGCAGACACTTGAGATCGTCTGAAACAACGGACTATGTCAGACATACGACGAGAACGAAGCTTGGTGAACGCGGCTTCAGCCATTCTGGCCCAGCAGCATGGAACTCACTACCATCTCATCTTCAGACAATAATTGATACTAATGTGTTTAAACGTCACTTAAAAGGCAATTCCTGTTTACTGAGTCGTTTGCATAGTTCTGTTAGCGCTCCTGGACAAATTGTATAGCGGCGCTTTACAAATCACCGAATTGTATTGTATTGTATATTACCTGTATCTGTGCACTTAAAAGTTAGTATAGCGGTGTGGACTGAATGGCTTATATGCCTCTGTTGCTAACAATAGGTCGCAAGAGGCATCATGTTTTCTGGTCGTGCATCTGTAGGTCTGTCCATCTATTCATTAACACTTAATATGTGTGACACAATATCTCTTCAGTTAATGGAGTGATTTACATGAAACTTGGCACAAATATTCCTCATATGAATAGGCATTGCTGGGTGAAAAGGTTTTCAAGGTCAGAGGTCAAGGTCGTATGTCATAGCGAGTTGAAATACATGCGGCCGAGGCACCCGGATCAATGACGTGACTTGTGTTGTTCCACTGATGCAGCGCAATGGAGTACTGGTTACACTGTCAGGCTAGGAAGGCTGCCATAAGCATGATGTCACACTGAACATGGGTCACAGACATAAAGCACATCATGCTGTCTGACTGACATTTATTCACCGAGTGTGCTCACTGCTCAGTACACATACCAGTAACTTTGCAGTTGCTGGAGCTGTTGCCTCGAACATATTTCACTCAGCAAACCTTTGCTCTGCATCTGTCTATTTGCAGACTTTTGCAGGGAGGCAAAAGTTTTGGAAAAAAACACATAATTTGTTTTAACTGCCATGAGCTCATCTGAGGTTAAGTTATTTTGCACTGTAGAAATAGACACGTTATTAATATTATGATTGCTATCATTATTTGCTGCATAATTGCAAATGTGTTATGCCAGTATATTTTACAATAACGTAACAAGTCAAGCTTCTGCAGTAGCATACACCTTCAGAAAATATTTGTAATATACTATACATATAGGATATCACTGTGCAGATTGCAGCAATCGTATTTGTAGGTTGACTGCATCCAGTCAGCAGTTGCTGAATCAAAGGCAAAGGATGCGGCGCCAGTTCGTGTGAGTGTTCTGCTGGATTACATGCGAGGTTCACGTGGCGCCAAGAACTCGCGGACGATGCTGTTGCCGCTGTTGAAAGAATTTCCATCGTCGGTCACTGTTGCGTTGTTTCATACTCCGAAGCTTCGCGGCATTGTTCGACGCCTGCTGCCGGAACGCTACAATGAGACATTCGGAGTCAACCACATCAAAGCTTATGTCTTTGACGACACAGTTGTCATTAGTGGGTAAAGTAAGCCTGATTAATTATCCTCTGCTTAATTAATGAACTGTTTTTTGTCAGAAGATGCTGTGCAGAAGACACTATTACAATATTGCTTTTTTATCGAGTTTTTGCATATAGTTATTTAAAAGTTGTAGCCCACTGTCAAGTATTATTGCTATTACCACACAAAAAAAGCCTAAACAAACAGGATATGTGGGATGAACATGAGTGTTATTGCAACCATGCACAGTTGCAACACACTGTGCAACACAGAACAGTTGCGATAATCTTTGCTCTTATCCTCGGGACGATCATCCAAGCTTAGATGTCTGCTGGAGTACAGAGGGCATTAGAACATAGCATGTACATTTGCAAATTTGCTTATGTTTAATGTTATGAAATGTCAATGTGAAGTTTAAAGTGACACTTCACGAACAGGTCCGTTACAGGGTCACCTTACAATATTAAAGTCACAGTCTGTCACACAGCTGGACACTATGGTGAAGAGTTTAGACTGACGTTCAGAATGTATTTAGATATATTGGCAGTTTAGACAGAACGGAGATGTGTGGATGACTGATAAATTGATCGGTGTCTCGTTGCATGCAGAGCCAACTTGAGTGAGCTGTACTTCACTCACAGACAGGATCGCTACGTAATGCTGTCCCACTGTCCGTCTCTCGCCGACTTCTTTGACCGACTCGTCTCCTCTGTACAGAGATACTCATTTCACCTGCAGCCTGACGACAGTGTTCGGTTGGCCAGCGGAGTCACTTGTCATCCGTTTGCTGGTAAGCTAATACCGTCATGGACTGAGCCGTCGACGCGACGGGTCTCATCATCACCAGTGGGACTTGTTGTGGGCAAGAAGCCCGATCCGTGAACGACACATCCGGTGGCAGATCTGGCACTCAAAGTTGCTGGTCGGTGGTGGACCAGACTTGTGTAGATCCCGTTTAGACTCCAACTCCTGAATGCGTCGTACCGTACTCATAGGTCGAGTGTAGGGCTCAGAGCTCATTCCGGTCTCAAGCCCACAGGTGATAATTGATCATAAACACGGTGGTAGGTTACCATTACTTTATCCCAGTCTCACAGTTAACTCCCTAGTGCACAGCTGGCAAAGACCACCTCCGAACTCCCCGACTGTGGGGGCCTCAAGGGGGTAAAGGGCCTAATAATAATAAGAAGAAAATTTATAATGCGCACATAGTCGAGCATTAAGCATGAATCGGAGGCACGGGCAGTCGCCAGGTGGTTGTCGGAGAATGTTAATTGTTATTGAGCTGGGCTATGAGGCGAGACTTGAGGTGGCGCTTGAAATTGTATAGGGAGAACAATTTTTAATGGAAGTAGGAATTGAATTCCATGTTGCTGGAGAGCTGTAGCTGAAGGCGTGCTGACCGAAGTCAGTGGACAGGTATGGTACCCTGAGAAGTTTATGGGTTGAAACTTGTCCAGGTACCATACTTGTCCACTGACTTTGGTTGGTCCCGTTTCTAGTGAAAGGCCGTAAACGTCGGTGTAAAGAAAGGGTCTCACCACAAAGGGCTAGATAAAGGCGCTTTTAAGAATTGGCCGCCACTCTCATGCCCGTCGGGAGTAGTAAGGGAGAGAGTGAGAACGGCAGACAACCGTAGGTCTGTACCTGACACCTGACTACGGGTGCTTAAAGCAGAGAACTCTTTCCACCCTACTAGGCATCAGGCGGCTGACCGTCCATCCATTCTACTGCTAATAATCTGGGCCTCAATGTAGGTGACTAGATTAAGGACCACCAACAACGCAGCACGTCTATTCAGGGCCACCTGTCATGTAGCATCGAATGACCACCCTTAAGATAATTATCATTATTCTGCATCATTCACCCAACAGACGGTGTGTTGGCCTGTGTGCATTTGTGTAACTGTTGCTGTTGTACAATATCGTTTGACCTCTGGGTGCCACGATATAGCAAGGTTGACGAATCACGCGATCGATATTGCATATGTGATCACTAATTGGTATCGGTTATCAGCCGTGTCATTTCTTAGATATCTGATATCGGTAGTTTCAAAAATTAGCGTATCGGTCTGACACTACCAAGTAAGTGTAATCTGTACCAGCTAAGGGTCTTCAGCTAGGAAGGTCACTTTCTAACTTCAGCAGACTTATATACACATCTTGCGACAACTTCCAAGTAGCCATGCTCCACAGATTTAGTGGTATATCCACCTTTGGCTCCAGTGCCTAAGAGGGAGATGAGCACCCAGCTTATGCCCAGAAGGTGCATGGCACAATTTACTTTTGACCACTTCTGTTTGCTGTGCTGCATGGAACGTGTCGCTACATGTGTATGTAATTTTGCCGAAGTTAGCAAGTGTAGCGTGTGTTAGTGGTACTTACAGTCTACCACTATGTTATTCAACAGTATTAACAGCATTTATTATGCCTAAAATATATATCTCAACTTGAACCCACAGGTGTTGAAATCAGAACTAGGGACTGTGTTAAATTTTGGAACTGTTGACAGCAAAAGTCACTCATGGTGTATTTTACATTTGTTATTAGACGCAGACGGTGGTGCCAGGTACAAGAAAGAGTTGGCCGACTCTGTGCATAAAGTAATAGCTCCGTCAACATCACCGGCGTTTGATCCTAGCACAGACACAATCATCTATCCACTGGTACAGATGGGTCCAGTGAATGTGAACGTCGATGAGCAAGTCACTAGCAGATTGTTCCGCAGTGCCCCACGAGGTGCAGTGCTCTATCTCGCGTCTGGTTACTTTAACCTCACCGACAATTATCGACGTTCCATTGTCGACCGGTGCACGGCCACATTTGAAATCCTCACCGCCGCACCAGAGGTATTGATATATCTGTATTGTCAGCATTATTGCTAATAATAATAATGGTACTAGCGGCAACAGCAGCAGAAGCAACAACAACAGTATCAGCACTAGCAGTGTTAGTGCTACTGTAAAATGCTGCTTGTGTAAATTATGTAGATCTAAATAATTCTATGCTGTGCATGCACGGTCACGTTTGTCGCTGTGACGTCGTATTCTTGTAAGATAAACACAGTGGCTTTCATCATATTGCAAGGGCGTAAAGTATATTTTTTGAATAGGTAGCAAATTTTGCTGCTTTTACTTGTGTAATCGAAATTTGCTACCTTATCAAAACATTCACTTTATGCACTTGCAACAATATGACGAAAACCATTGTGTTTACCTTGCAAGAATAGGACGTCACAGCGAAAAAATCCGGCAGAAACGTGACCATGCATGCACAACATAGAATTACTTATTTTTGCGTAATTTACACAAGTAGCTAATAGTAATAATAATAATATGCTCATTTAGACATATTTTTATGCCTTTGCCAACAATGGGATGCCTTTCCATCCATCGTTCGTTAACACCTATTTCATGTGCCGTGATATATCCATATTTGGTAGACGGATTTGAATGAAACCTTGTATCCACACCCACGGATCTAGATCATGATCCGCACCCAAACCAAGACCTTCCTGTCAATACAGTATCCCAGACATAGGTAGTTTTGTTGACTACCATTCAGATCCAAAAAATACAGTCTATGAAACGGCACCTTGGTTTGGTTCCGACTTCTTTTTATCCTATAAATAACCATGGCATGTCAATATCCCTGCTGCTGAAGTTGAAAGCTCAGTCTGTAGTGCTAAGTGTAAATTGTTCGGTTGTAGGCAAATGGATTTTTTGGTGGTAAAGGTATATCTGGCTTTATTCCGGACGCATACACGCACATTGCACGGAGTTTCTGTCACGACGTTCTCAGATCTCAGCAGCAGGGCCGCATAACACTTCATGAATACTCAAAACCTGGTTGGACAGTTCATGCCAAAGGTCTATGGTACCATCTGCCGAACCAGCCGCTACCGTCAATGACTATGGTCGGATCTCCGAACTTTGGTAAATGGACTCAGGCTGTGTTCCATTGTAGAGTGAAATGGTACATGTTACAGGATAGTGCAAACAGGATAGAAGTAGGGCTGCATGGATTAATAATTTATCATGCAGTAATCGTTTACAAATTTTGACCAGTTTCTTAGTTGTATTGTGCCTTCATTGGTGATTAACCACTGGAGGCATTCCGTTTTCTGGCTGTGTGTGTGTCCGTCTGTATGATCATATACTAGAAGTCTGTGTATATATTACAATATCTTACAGTCGCCGGGACAGCATCGTGGAACAGACTACCAGCAACAATCCGGTCATCTGACACTCTTCAGAATTTCAAGAACCAATTGAAAGCTGACTTCTTCTGATGGACCATTTCTTTTTCTTTTCCATTCATCTCGAGTGCGGGTGCCGTTGAATGTTACTCCATGTTACCGTGCCTAACAGACTGTTGCTTTATTATTAGTATTATTGTTACAGACTGCTCATTGTAATTTCAACTAATTTACAGCTTAGCTGCAGTTGGAGACAAAAGATGAACTGCTTAGGTCAAAGTTCAAAGGTCAGGATCATAACACGATGAAATACGGTCAGAAATCACTTGTTCAAAAATGCACCTTTCCTATGAAGATGTATCAGATGACGGTTCACCATCAAAGACCATCTAGTTTCAGAGATCTCGCTGAAGATTTTATAAATTATTCTAACCGTTAATCATAAAGAACCAATGCTGCAGTACACGGTGAATAAACAGCAACACTGGTTTCTGTGATTGTCATCATCGGCAAAGAATGTTTGTTGTATGCTGGCGAGTCCAATACCGTGCAAAAGACACTTCAGTTCAGCAAGTTGCACTGTAGACACAAAATACGTTGCTCACTTGAACTGCATGCTTGTTTGCCTGCAGCAGAAGATGAATAAATTGAATATTTTGGATTTAAATTCATCAGTTTTGCTTACAACACACTTTTAAAAATTAATCGTCAGTTGCAGAAAGGTAGCTATTAAAATATGTAATTGCTATGGACACTAATTTTTCCCGTTATTTAAATGCATGCATTTATTTGTCACTTTAGCTGAGCATCTAATGGTGGCAACTAGCAAAAGTGACACGGTGATTTTGTCCATATAATGCCAACGAATGCTGTTTTGCCATGGTGTGCTCACAAGGTGTTGTGTTTGACTGACAGGTCACAGGTCAGTGTATAGAGATCTTGAAGCACAGGTTGCCATCGTTACAAAGAACCATTCTCTTCAGCAGCGACTTCACGACGTACGTTTCACTAATGAACAGTTGCGTGTTTGATCAGACTTAGACACGAGTGTTTCACAGTTGGAAATAATGTTGGTTGCTGTGTTATTTCTGTACATCAATAAAATTGTAACATCACTGCCGTTTTAGCTTGACTTTGCAAGCCATGACATAAGTGTGTTTAGTGCTAATCTGAAGCTATGAGATACTGCTCGTCACGTAGCCAATCTTGATTTCATTTCTTTACTGATGCAGGGCGACATTTTAAGCTGTCACTGCCAACATTACTGCCGGCATCTTCAGGCTCCACATCCATCATATCTGTATTACGGCACTTAAGGTGTAATCAGACATAAATTGGTAATCTTTTACAAATGGGTGCCGTATTTATAGCGGTACTTAGTAGTAGGGTTGGTAGGGTTAGGGTTAGTATGGTTAGCATTATTGTTAGTGTCAGGGTTAGCGATAAATAAGTATCATTGTGAATAAGGTAAATGATTACCCAGAAATTTATGTTAGTGTTAATAGCACTTCGCTGATATCACTTCAGTTCACGTAATATGTCGCATGTTTAACAGTCATCAACTATGTGATCTTTAATTACATTCAGTGATTTAACATTGTGGATTGGCACATCTGGACAGTAAAATCTGTTCCGAATGCTTCAAGCCTTTCGCCCTGTCACCTTGTGCAGATCAGCCCTTCATTGCTGCATTCTTTTAAATGGTTGAGGTATTAAATTTCATTTGACCAAAAAACATCGACAATAACATATAGCATATTTCAAGTCACAGACAACATCAAAATATGTTCCTTAGCCTTCTGCCTTCTGCAAGTATGTGATGACCGTTACTATTTTACATAGAACCATACAGTCCAGGCTGAAGTCAAGGTGAAAGTCAATAAACAGAAAGGGCGTCGTCCATTCTTGAGGTAGAGTTTCAGTATGGTCCGGTACTGCTGTAGCGTGATAATGGGACATGGTCGTGTGTCGCTGTAGTTTTTTGCTTATGGCATGTTAAAGTTGTCATTTTAAAATGAATTTTTAAAATGACAGATTAAAAAAAATTATCACTATTTATGTGTTCAAATTGCAGTAGCGGAATAATGGGACCGGTCGGTGTTGGGTTATTTGGATAGTGCAGGATTGGATGAAAAGGGTTAACTTAACGGTCAACTGTTTGTGATGTGTGTATAACAGGAACAGCAGCAGTTGTATGCTCGGGCTGCTGCAGTCGGCTGTGAAACATTCGCACGGCCAGAACGACGTGTTCCGCTCTGGGTCAAACTCGTCACGCCAGTCATACGAAACTTTTTCTAGTATCCAGTTTATTTGCCCATTTGCTGCACAGCCGTGGTGTGTTCTTACGAAATAGCAAGTTCGTCGTCAGCAGTAAAAAGTGGCAGAAATGTCTACTTTCACAACAACGAGAGGCTGCTTAATGTCTGTGCAGCTTTGGCAACAGTTTCTGTTTGCTAAATTTTATTTGTTGTACACCGATGCATGTAAAGTAAAATGTGATATTGTTTTTACAGTTGGTTGTTTGCTAGCATCATATCATCTTTTTATATGTGTCATTGTTAAAAAATGTACTGACTGGGGCAACAGTTCTTTGCCCAAGAAAGTGTTAGAAGAAGACAAAAGTCGGGCAAAAATGGTCTGATAATTTCACAATTAATTGAAACTTAAGTCAGTCAGTATATTGGCATAGCTAAGCATTGTGGCACAATTCAGCAATTGTTTCAGATTCTTTAGATGTACTGAACAGTTAACAACAGTGAGCACAGTTAGTATGTGAAATATGTAATCGGTAACTGTATCGGTCACTCGTGGATACAGTTTAGAAGACGATCAATGGTTTCAGGGGTTGGTTAGATGTAAGCTGTCACTTGACACTAAATCACAGAAAAAAAACATCTTTATCTTTCCTGTCAAATACAACATGACAAAAATGCAGCAGTTAGTTTGTTTTCTGTTTAACAGCTTCACGTTAGTATCACAGCATAAAAGTAACAATGCACATTGCACGCATCAGAATAATGTTGGCAGTGACAGCTTAAAATGTCTTCATTAGTGTTTGTTATTATCAGGGGGAGTGCTGTAAGCTCCTCTGGCAGGGTCTGGGGAGTCCCCGTGTCAAATGCATTTTTGGTGTATTTAGCAGAGCATGTGAGCGGAGCGGAGCGGGCGAAAAAGCCGCTCCACGCTCCAGCCTAATCCTGTAACCTCCGCTCCCCGCTCCGTTCCCGCTCCGCGACCCCCCGCTCCGTGCTCCGCTCCGCTCCATCGTTTTTCTGCAACGCCCGCTCACCGCTCCGCTCCGCTCCACTTGATTTTCGGGTCGCTCCGCTCCGCGCTCCGCTCCGACACTAAAGCGCGATTTCCATAATTAGGCCTACGCACGCAACGCCGCTACGCAAAGTCCAAAACAAGGATCGCGTCGCTCGCGAGAGAACCAGAACATACACTAATGTAACGCAAGAACTGGACACTGGAATCATTAATTTTGTCAAGTAAAGACTGTCGGTTATGACGTTGATAAATAATGCATTGGCAAGTTGTCACTCATCGGATTTCTGTATTGCAGGCAAAAAAATCAAACTTTGTTGTAGGCGTAGTATAATTGTGATTGTACATTTCGATTAATCAGTTGAATTTTCCTTAGTCTTTATGTTTTCTTTGCACCCTCAATATCCCAAATTGATGTTTCATACTACTTCGATGCATTTTACGCACAAAATGAAATGACTGTTTTTAATCGGAATTAACAATTACTTACAGTCAGTTAGCCTACTCGTTATGGCTATTTGTCAACTGAACTATTAAAGACTCTATCGATAACAGAAAGACTATCCAGAACTCAAACTTTTACCATTATTATGATACGATGAACTACATATTATGCCTAACTCTAAAAT
>Ga0209562_1000927_pt1 | contig 10759 bp, 5 predicted proteins | sample WorMetvacBELIZE2_FD_187399 | JGI IMG/M metagenome (GOLD analysis project Ga0209562, IMG submission 187399) | Marine gutless worms symbiont microbial communities from Max Planck institute for Marine Microbiology, Germany - Olavius vacuus BELIZE.2... | ecosystem: Host-associated > Annelida >...
CACACTGAACGGACCCCCTCCCCCCTCCCTTAAGCGTGACGTAATTAATGAATGGCCCCTTTCCAGTTTGTCAACTGTAAGAACTGTTCACCTAAGTGTGCTTATGATGATAAATAGCTCAAAATCGAAACCGGAAGTATAATTCCAATATGGCGAACATCCGCTATATTGGAATTCTACTTCCGGTTTCGATTTTTTTATCTATTCATCGTCATGGGCGTACCAAATTTCGTCCAAATCCGTCAATCCACGGCTGAGTTATGACGTCATATCCATTTATGAAGACGGCGGCCGGCAGCCATAATGGATTTCGTGTGGGAAGTATCAGACCACCCACGAAGTGCAATTCTGGTGCGTCCCAGCTTGGCCTACTAATGGAGTTGATCGGATTCACAGTTTCAGAGATATTGCCATTTTCAGATTTTTCGCCTTGGAATTGCCTATTTACGTTGTTATTTCCGCCACACATGCGCAGAATCAAGCGTAAATTTACTTCCGGTGTGGAAAGTATCCACATATTTGGATTCGTGGGGGTCGATTTGCCTATTCAATATCCGACTTCCAAAGGCGTAGCTTCTCGAATAAGCGGTGTTTAGTCGTTAAGTCTCCATGTGAAGGACTTTATAACGCGATTTTTCGTACAAAATTTGGCTGGGTCACGTGACCTGTAAATAGGGGGAAGTCGGTGACCCCGTATTCGGATCGATTCCCCGACCCAGATTTGCCTATCCACCATACAAAGTTCATTAATCACTGACGATTAAGGGTACTTTACGGGTGAACATCGCCATCGTGGAGGCTTTTTTGAGGCGAAATTTCTAAGTCCCATCAAAAATTGGCCCAAGATTTCCGCTTTTCGGGAGGCGGGAAAATGAGGGCAAAATGTAAAAGTTTGTTTTCGGAACCCTCCAAAAGGCACATCCTTGAAAACGAAACGACTCACTCTTGACGTATCGATCGTCAAAATCCGTACAGGTGAGGGCTTGGCTCTACGGCGTTGCCAACCCCCTAACCCAAAAAACTGACTTGCGTTGTCTTCCTCAAAACACTCCGTGCCAGTGTGTGATTACTTACATTTAAATTGCGCCAAAACGCTTCCTATACGCATAAAATTTAAAAAAAATTACGTGTTGGTGGTTTTCAGCCTCCAGGAGCCCACTGGACTCCCGTTTTATCCCCCCGCCTGTTAACTGAATTTTTAACGGTGCAGCATGTTGCTGTGATGATGTGCAATGATATAATGTGCACTTTAAAGCTGACTGAAAGCCAGCTTAGCCTAGCACACAATAAGGCTATGGTGGTTCATCCCTATCATATGATCTAGCCAGTGCAGTGATATATTTTCTATCATTTACCTCCAGTTCTCGGCCGCAAACGCATTTTTGGCATATCTAGAGTCTAGAGCCCATGGAACGTGTCTGCATACAAACTGCACGCATTCGCAAATGCGTGCATAGCTGCAGTTCATGCCGTTCTCCCGCTGGACAGAGCTAACAGCGCTCCCCAAACCCCTTAGATGGAATTGAGAGACCATTTTGACGCACAGGAGTGGGTATAGGGAAGAGAGGGGAGGGGAGAAGAAAAAGGAATGAAAGGGACGGACGAAAACATCCATCCAAACTGAACTTCTGGTTACGGCCATTGGCTCCATCACCAGTGATTAATGAACAGTTGGATCAAGGAGGAGAACTTTTAGCCTAGGTATGTGAATAATGTAAATTTATGTAAGCTCAAGATGAACTAAAAGCATTTGCATCTGGACTTTTGCCACAGCTCCACACCACCTGACGAGCTTACAGCACTCAACTAGACCTACAGTTGCTTTTGGCGAAAGGACTGAAGGAAACCCGTTACAAAATGGTGGAAAATAGGGGAAGGGCTTGCCCCTAACCCAAATGCAACGGCCCATCAGTCGTTATTCCACCTATTGGTCTGTTGTAGCAACCCCCTAATCAGAGTCAGTCGAACCGTCGACTAGTATACCTTTGCCGGAAAGGTCGTGATCTTTGAACCCATGTCCTCAAAATTCCCAAAGTGCCTTTTGACCTCAAAATCTAACCAGCTCATCTTCGTCACCAAGTGCACATGTGGTGAATCTCCCACAAGCATTATGTAAGATATGATGCTAACAAACTTTCAGTATATTGACCACGGACACTCACATGGACAGACTACAAACAGACTGCCTTCTGTGGCACATCGCTGGCAAAGGCATAAAAAAGTGACGGGTAGATCTGCAACAGTGAACAGAAGAAAGAAAACTTCACTGATCACTGCAATTGAAACAGAAACATACAGCTGCAAGATTACTGGCCTAAAAGGCATGATACTAAAGCCACAAGACAGGCACTAGAGATCAGTGACTGACTGGCAGCAGTCTTCTTCCAACAGTTCAACACAAATAACGCACCACACAGGTTATTCTGAACGGTGGATATAAACGACATAAACACGTTAGATGAGCTAATAAAAATCACCACAAACTGTCGCTCTAGATAACGAAAAGGACGAATCGGCATGCTACTGAGAAAACTTCCCGGACTCGGTCAATATTCCTAGCGATCAACAGACAGCGCTATGTACATCAGAACAACGCAACAGGCCTTTCACAGTCCACGGCAAGCCGCTAACGTATTAAAAATATACAAATAAATTAACACGCAACAACCCGACAATATAAAAAAAGCCGATTACAAACACGCAGCATCTGTGACACGATATCACAGTCGGCAACGGTGAAGACTTGTGGCGCGCACCCACTCCTCGTGGGTATATAATGTGCCAGTGGCTTTGAAATGCAGCAGAGTCTTCTGGGTTCACGGGCTCATCCGGTTTAGGGAACACTTAGCCAGCAACAAACTACCACGGCTCAATTTGAAACTGGGGTCATTAGGATTTAACCCCGACTAGAAAAATCCACAATCACCCAACCACTGCTAACTTTCCAACCCCAGCTGGTGATATTTCACAAACTGACCCATGACTACAACCAACGACAGTACACGATTCACTTCCGCTGAACGAATGCTCTGAAATACAGACAAATGCTATGTCCTGATGACATGGACCCTGGTAGAACCTGCTATTTATCCATGCGTAGAAAGTCGAAAGTATAACTGCAGCTTAAAACAATATAAACACTAAGTGCAACAAAAAGTCACCAACCAAAGAACGATGTTAACCAAGTGCTCACAAGGATGGACACAATTATACAACTAGTCATTGTACCTCTGAAAATTACACTCTGTTAGGCCTACATGAATTTTGAGTATACACTATATAATGAAGACTTCATCAATCATACGTATGGGTTCAATTAGAAGATTTGTTGGATCACAAAAAGTGTAGAACAGCAATACGTAAGGCAACTTGGTCTGTAACTAGGTATGCACCGGATATCCAGTTCCAGTTTGCCGGATATCTGGCCGTTTTGATATCCGGTTCCAGCGGCAAGCTACCGGATAGTGAACCGGATAGTTTACTTATTTATTGCTCTGAGCTAATTAACAAAAACAGTAGTATAATTAGCTAACGTGTTGTTTTGTAATCTTTCAGACTTTCACTGTATTTCAACATTGAACATACAGTACACGCATAGTGTCTTTGAGTTCCATCAGTGTGTGTGTGTGGTGATTTGTCATTATGTGCATGCAAAGTAACTTTGAATTATTTGCATATAATCCGTTGTCGCAACACAGTGACAGAAAATTTGGAGAATGAACAATAAACTGTATAGCAGTCCACAATCCGTTTCCGGCCGGATATCTCATCTAACTATACGGTTCTGGCCGGATACCAAAAAATGCTATCCGGTGCATCCTTATGTGTAACCCAAAGAAGCCCTAAAAATACTGCATATGAATGAACACAGACAAGAACAACTACAAAGACTATGACGACAACAACATCTGGAGACGGTTCAGTCCACTAACAGCTTGCATAAAGATGTCAGAGACGTTTACTGAAAGACAAAAACTATGCCATAATGTTCATCCGTACAGCATACGATAGTCACGGTTTGAGTTATGGAAGCTTTCTACACACATTGCTGATTTCGTACCTATAAAAGGTAATTTGTCAGAATTCTGAATTTTACGGCCGCACTGCGGTAACCACATCGTAGATTAAAGCATACTCAACATCTGAACTTCATCAGTAGAAAACTATTTACATAAGTACAACCCATACACATAGGCTCACGAACAACACAATGTTCCCACCAGCTGAGTATTCAAAATATTAAGTCTTGAATTTAATTTTTTGCAACCACTACTATTACTACTACTACTACAAGTGACACAAAAGACAACAGATGACCACGATTGAAAGCATTCATTTACCATGTTGTCACGATTACATAAGTCAGCACAATGGCTCTGACACGAAAGTAAAAAATAAATAGTTATAACAAAAGTCCAAATCACATGATCAACAAGATTGCCTTCTAATCCATGCGGACCACCCGCGAATGCGTGCATTTAGTTACGCATAGATACTCCCGGTCACGTAATGAAGATGGTGGTTACGCCATTCAATCTGCCGGAGCCGAAAAGACTATACGTTGCACGTAAACTTCACCGCTGTATGTGTTACAGTAGCGGAGTTATTGGTGATTGGATTTTCAATCTACGCTAAAGCAAAGTCATCTTGCCAAGTTGCCATTGCAGGAATACATACTGTCGACTTTCTTTGCTCCTGTGACCTTGACCCATTCATCTTCATACACAAACTTGACTGGTATTTCTTGGAGATACAACGGATGTACAAATAAGAACTTCATACATCAAGTCTTTTGAAAGTTATTGTCTGACAGACAGACAAATGAGACAATACAGACAGACAGGCAGAATCGACCAAAATTACAAACCACGCCACTTCGCGGGTGGTCAACCAGAAAGTACTAAGGAGCGGTTAACAGTTGGCATCGTAGTATTTGCAATGCACTAGTTAGTACTGGTGAGTGATGCTACCTCTTAATTACACATAATAATTTGTATGCACGGTGCTATTTTATGAGATTTTTTTGCTATTTCACTGTTACAAAAATTTAATTCCATGTAGCCCCGAAATCTAACCAATTGCTTTTTTGTTCAAATGCTTCCAAAACTTTCATGAAAATTCTTAAGGGTTTTTTGGGTAATCCTGCCGACACACACAAACAAACAAAGTCAAAGAATAACCCCCTTCGCAGAAGTAGTAATATTAACACTGCTGCCCGGCAAAACAAAACATAAAATTATTGCAGAAATTCTCACCAAGATGATAAAATAACGCAAAATACTGCTATGCATCAAGTGACATCATAATCATCATCATACGTGTTCTCATCATATGTCAGTCGGCACTGACAGCTACTACCACGGTACTGCTACACCATCAGGACGACGAATCTCATTGTAGCTGCTGCAGTACAGAGCCAGAGTCCATACAGGATGAGACGACTTGTCACCGTGTTGCAGCAATACACGCAAAGTATGAAGCCTTACAGTAGTTCACAGCCAGTGCACACCGGGGTGGCCGGCTTTCAACTGCATGGGTTGCACAAAGTATGAAGCCTAACAGTAGTTCACAGCCAGTGCACACCAGGGTGGCCGGCTTTCAACTGCATGGGTTGCGCAAAGTATGAAGCCTTTCACAGCCAGTGCACACCTGGGTGGCCTGCTTTCAACTGCATGGCTTGCACAAAGTATGAAGCCTTACAGTAGTTCACAGCCAGTGCACACCTGGGTGGCCTGCTTTCAACTGCATGGCTTGCCATTCTCTGTGACCTTGAAACCTGAGGACTTCTTTACAGGACGTTCCTGAACCACCCTTTCTATTCTCTAGGATCTCAGCGCCAAGCACTTATACAAATACTATCACAGCAGTATACTTCTCCGACTACGAGTTACGAAATAACAAATCTGTATAGTAAATTCCAGGTATCCATAAGTGCTGCATCAGATGCTTCAATTACTGCAGTTTGTGTGTACTTAACTTAGAAATAGTGCGGGACTAAATTACGTATGTATTACCTACACAGACGACAGAATGTATCTGGATCGAGCAAACGAGCATTATCAGAAAAAAACAAATCTTTAACTTGCAAGTGTGTGTAGTGCTTCATCCAAATGTACCAAGTGCTGTAGAGTTCTCAATGTACAACAACAGACAGTAGGATAGGTATGAAAATAATGGTAGTTTACAGCACGGCTGTGAAACACGATAGACCGGTCTGCTGGCAAGCACAAACAAGAAGACACGCAAAAACTGCTGCATTGCAATTAGATAGTTGCCTAAATTATGTGTGAAAATTAGAATATTGATGCATAGAATATTTAATTTTTATTATGTGGGTCCGTTCTTTTAGTACGAGGTTAACGTCCGTGACATTCACAGAAGATAAGGCGCTCATTTTTCTTATTCTCCATAAAAATGCTAAAATAGTGCAACTCTGAGTCTAACCCTAATCCTCACCCCAATTTCCAGAGCAGATTGATCCGATAAATTAGAGTGGTATATTGTCAAACGGTACAATGTTTTCTAAAAATCTGGTTCAATAAAAGAACGCACACAAAACGAGCACCGAAATGGGCAAAAGCCGTCATGTCATTCATGACATCATTCATGATGTCTATGGTGGCCACAACGAAATGGGCAAAGACCAATCAGCTATCAGGACGGGGCCTTGCAAATATTCTATGCATCAATATTCTATCCTTTTGCAAATTTTAGGCAACTGGCTAATGAGCTGTAACTGAGTCACAATGTGGGTGGAGATATATGGAAAAGGAAACTTCAAAAAAAACTCCAACCTGGTCTAACCAGCAAACAACTGACAACCTATCTACAGTATGCCTGCGTATTATACATGGCAATGGCAGTAAAACATTGCTGCAAACTCCGTTACGGCATGCCGACATACGGCAATTAAGTGCAATGCATCAACACACACAAGCATGGCCTGACGTGGAGTGAGACAGTAAATTATGTCTGCGTCTCTGTTGAAAGACAACATTCGTGCTTGGCACTAGTGTTGCATGTCAACTCTGGCAGGCCAGGTCACATTTGTTTTGTCACACCACAAACTAATTTTACAGGTTAGTTAGGCCATCATCATGACGTAAACATCATATAACATACAATCCGTATATTTTTCAGAATTTTTCTTATCTGGTTGTGCTTAAGCCTGTCAAAATCGATGAACTCTTCACCTCCGCCAAGGTTATGTATTGTAACGTTCTGCCAAGGTTACGTAACATTCAATGTTTGTCTGTCTGTTGGCATTTCACAGAAAAACTCAGATCCCTGCGAAAATTTTACTAAGATGTGTCTGCGGATAAAAAAGGACTATTAAATTCTAGAAGTCATCCACTACTGGATCATGAAGATCCAAAAACTGGAAAAATGATTCAACAGTAGCATACCAGCCACAGCCCAGACATCGCACACAGATTTTCGGCAGATGGTGCCACATTACATGGATGCATGCATGAAGCTGGTACTGATACTCTCTATAAACAGACAATAAAAAAGTAAAGTAGCCATTACAAGCCACATGGGCCCATTTGCGCGGCGCTGATCTCCGTTTCTATAGCCCTCAGCCAGACACCAGCTTACGCTGCAAGGCCACGGATACGGGGCTAGTGTATCGCGATAAACAGACAATACCACAATAAATAAAACTTTTTTTACAGTTTATCCTTGGCGGAGGCTGATGCTCTCTGAGTGCACCTGTTGATGTTAAAAAATATCCCGCCACTGCACAGGTGGATGCGCTCAATGCGACAGTCCATTTTGTGGCATGCCCATTAACTCAATTTCGACCAATTTTGTACCAGCATGCTAGCTCACAGTGTGACAGTTAGCCATACACATGTTCATCAATCAGAATTCACCGCGCAATACTGAAAACAACCGTTCAAGACCTAAGTCACGCTGAAACTAAAAACACAGAGACTGCAGTGAGAAGTCTTTCGAAACGAGACATGTACAAAAAAAACGAGAAAGTATACCGCAAAATATGTACAACAAAACGAGGTGGAACAACTGTCTGAGCACCAGCGATATCAGCACGGCTTGTACAACAAAGTCGTGACATATTTCTTCCGATATCGATACGTGGCACTGACGATCATCAGGCCGTCCTGCAACACACCGGTCAAACATGACATGTGCTACCGCAGAACCAGTCCAGCAGCATACAATCATTTCAGGTACTATATTCTGCCTGCTCTGTTTTCATTAGACTGCGACACTTCAAGTGTACTGTGCACCAAACTACTCAGCCGTTAGCACTGGTGATGCATCTCCTATCTCAAGAAAAGGACTGTGATATTTCGGTGGAACTCACGATAGTTTCTGCTGCATAACCCACAATAAAAAATTCGAGAATTCTAGAACAGAATGCAGCGGAATATAGTTACATTAAGTTCCATTACAGCTGCAGGCAAGTGTAAAACATGTTTGTAGTTTTCTAGTTTTGATTATTTATCTTCTTCAACGCAGTCATTGTTTCACCTCTCTGTCTACGTATGCATCAAGTTACACAGTGCAGTATAAGCAGAACAAGTTAATCGAGAACAAAATGCTATTTCATTTCAACTGGCAACATTATAGTTAGAAAAACACTAGCGAAAACACTGCTAAACGAGGCTACCTTTATCGACAGTGCATACAAGTGATTTAACATCACGTGATTCGGCTCGTGTAGTAACGCAGGCTCGCACTACAAGACGACAACACAATACATGTCACTAAATACAATATCACTGCATTTTCACTGTTAACACAAAGCTCAAATGAAACATGAAACACAGGAAACAGGCCAACATACAGCAGATGACAGTCACTTGCTCTGCAACGTTGAACATGTCATGATACGATTGTAACAAGAGATCAGTACGAGTACATTATGAAAACTGTACAAGGATACACAAGCTTGTACAATACAAGAATCACAAAATAGTATGGTCTTGGTAAGGGCCTCATGTGATCACTTACATCACACGAACTTGTTGCTTTGTATAACTCTCATAGCCCCATCATATGGTAATTGAGACCACAGCTTCAGTCAATACCTAACCTTAGTTTAATGTAAACCTGGTCTAATGTTGCTGGACTTCACGTCTGGAACAGTCTGCTAACCCAACTGCCGGAGTCGGACATAACACTCGGACAATTTCTACGAGCACTCAAAACACATGTATTTGTTCACTGACCGCTGCAGCGCCGAGTGACAGTGTTTTTCGTGCGATGTGTACAAATTCACTTACTTACTTACTTACGTACTGAATACAATGACGATGCCTGATTATCTCAGAGCATCAGCATCAGCAACAGTAACAACAACAACAATAACAATGATTATAATAATAATAATACATCCATTTCTAGAAGCGCAAAATAAACTGTCTTCAGTTGCGCTCATGCCAGAGCAAAGAAATATGTCTTTAGTCTCCCAGTAAAGTCTGCAAAGAAACGGATGCAGAGCAAAAATCTGTTACACACAAGAGGACCAGCAACTGCAAAGTTGCGTTGAGCCGAGTACAGTCCTGGTTCTTGCAACGACGAGACATCGATTGTAGTAGTATCATCTATACAGTGATCAGAGGCATTAATCCACAGCGGATCCCAGAAATAAGTTAAACTGGGGTCAAACAGCCATTGGAAACCCAATATTTTGGATCACGTATTTGTTCAATTTTCATTTCCTGGTATTCATTAGACCTTATTTGAATTCCATTCACAACTTTTATTACTTCCTAATTTATCTGTCTGGTGTCATGTTCCGTGAACAGCAACAAACAGGAATCGAACACAACAAGATTTTCACACCACCAGGAGGTTACCATGTGCCACAACACAAAATAATAACATGATATATATGAAGACAATCTTTGAACACTGGCCCAGAAGACGGATTTTGTCCTCCCTCTCCCACTCCGAATATCTGTCATAGTACAACATCACTGGCTGCAAAAAGTGCAATTTGTAAGGTGTCTTAATATAAAGTGCATACAAGGATAGAGAAAGGAAACTGCAGTTTTAGGCAGTCTTCAGTGTGAAGTGTGACAGCATCTTTACTGCAACTGGCTGCGTGATTTCAACCTGTCAGACTTACATGTACAGCGACTTCTTTGTTGAGAACCATCTGCAGCAGGTGTGGAGGCAATATTGGCGGAGCGGTACGTCGGACGCCGTGCTTTGAGTCTCGCGGTGGAATTACTTGGCCGTAATCACCAGGCGGCGAGCCCGGCCGCTCTACACAACCATCACGTTGAATCACAAACACTATTACTAATAACACGTGTGGATGCATCCATAATCAGCCTTCAGCTGACACACTTTGTGCTCAGAGGCTGTGAATTGGGCTACTGCTTGATGCAGGTTTGTGCAATGTCTAGACAATAGCAGCGGAGACGACATCAGAATCCCCGTCAGGTCCTCAACTTCCCTGCTACAACTTGCTGAGTGTGAATAAAGTGAGTCTTAAGTAATGAGCAATGCCCGCTGTCATCTTTTCATATCATTCTGTTTCTATAACAACACTCTTCAGATCCAATCACATCACCACAAGCCAAGCCGATCCACACTTTTCTTTCAACCAAACACTGAAGGATTGATTGATTGATTAAGGCTTAACGTCCCACCAAACACTTTATAAGTCATACTGGGTGTTGTGGACAGAGCACTTACATACTTAATTGTTCAATTTTATTTTGTTAATTTCGAATTCGAGTATACTTTTAGGGTTAGCATGCGATGGCAGTATCCCGTC
>Ga0209562_1000928_pt1 | contig 10752 bp, 5 predicted proteins | sample WorMetvacBELIZE2_FD_187399 | JGI IMG/M metagenome (GOLD analysis project Ga0209562, IMG submission 187399) | Marine gutless worms symbiont microbial communities from Max Planck institute for Marine Microbiology, Germany - Olavius vacuus BELIZE.2... | ecosystem: Host-associated > Annelida >...
CAGTTCCGCGCCAATAATCTCAACGTGCAGTGAGTTCTGGACGATCACGACGACAAAGAGGACAGCAAGTGGGAACTCCACCACCAGAAATACGCCCACCACGACCACCAACATCGCCGTCGTCACGTTACTGTCGGCCAAACGTCGGCATTCCGACCGTCCGAGTCGGCGCTCCGCTCTTTGTCACCCAGTTCCTTGCGTTCGGCATTCCGACCGTCGTCTAGGTCCCGCTCCAACGGCGTAAGAGAGCAGCTGGCGTCGCCGGCGGCTGGCTCTCCTCATGGCGTTGACGAGGGCCGCGTTGACCGCCACCAGCGTCGTACACGGAATCAGATGGATACACACCACACGGAACCAGTAGTACGTGTTGAAGTACACGTTTTCGTGACGTATAACCTGTAATATAAGCATCGTCATCATAGTTTTAACATCATACGGCATCATATACAGATGTTGCAGAAACAGCATTCATCGTGAACTTAACGAATGATCATAATGAGAGATATTATTATTATCTTTTGTACCCCCAAGAAGTAAAGATGTCGGGGGTTAAAAACTATTACTATTATACTGTACACTTATAAAATACAGACTTGCAGTGGCGTCACTAGGGTTGGTGTCACCCGGGGCGGCAATTGATGGTGTCACCCTATTTTTCTCCCAAAAAACTGACAACTTATTTAGTCATCGCCTCTGGATAGTGATGATATTTTAGCAGTCGTCTCCTTACCGCACCGGTAACACCCTCTAGGTGGGGTGACACCCGACTAAAATTATTTTTGTGGCTGAATTTAGAAGAAAAACACTAAATTCAGTCAAAAAAAATTTTAGTCGGGTGTCACCCCCCGGAGGATATTCAACCACGGCGGTCCGCCACCGTTTCCCCCTTAGTGACGCCACAGGCTTATGGACCTCAACGTGTTGTCTGTCTGTCTGTACGCTGTTTTGCAATTTGTCTTATGTACAGGGTGATCCAGAAAAAAACGCACAAAATTTAATGCCGCGTCGTTTTGCAACCGTTCGCCGTAGAATCACACAGTTTACACCATAATGTTCAGCAAAGATTACTGTCTACCAATCGATGCAAACATTGTGTCAACATCTTCATTATTCTTTACTAAGTAAGTAAGTAAGTAAATAAGTTTGTTAATATTGTAGCATATAACTAAGTATAGCCGGAAGTGGATGTATGCCATTAGTGACGTCCCTGCATGCAAACTCTGAGAGCTGACGAATCGACTGCTAATGAAGACTCTGCAAACTGAAAAGGCTGGATTGTTGATAGAATGATCGTTGAAGTTTACCGCGAGACCGAGGAAATGTCGTACGTTGTTTGCTCTCGTACGAAGAATTAATTCTCCCAGCAACGCTATGGGGCTTAGCGGCATACTGGTCGTCGTCGTTCGGAGAGAACCAATGCAAACATCGAGTCGGCTAATGACTTAAGCCATGTCATTCATTCTCACGGTGGATCGACACATTTCCGTTAATTCCGTGGCGTTTGCTTGTTGCAAACATTCACTCTGTCGTGACACGGTGACAGCCTTGAATATGTCGCAGATATCAGTGCTTGTGTCAAACAAAAATGTTTGATGTATATTTAAACCCTTCCATGTACCTTGTTAAATATTAATTTCTGAAAACCGCGTGACTCTACTACTTAGGCCTACGGATGCAAAACGATTGTGCATTAAACTGTGTTTTTTTTCTGGACCACTTTGTACATAAATACACAATCAAATTCATTAGAACGTTAACCTTACTTTGACATGCGATACGGTATAACATTTTCATCAACAGAAGTATATATTTACACTGTTACACAGGAGCTTGGCGTAAGAGTTAGAGCTGCGCTATCGACTCGAGTAGTTTCTCGGTCGAGTACTTCATCGAGTACTCGAGTACTCGAGAATAACTGTATTATGCAGTAATTAAAGTAAATCGACGTACTAGCAAGCTAACGATCGGTGGCGGTAAAGCCCACACGCTGTCTGGCAGCTGGCAGTGGCACTAAAGTGACTGCAGCATGCAAATCTGCAACTCACCAAGCTAAGACTAATAATAGCAGACACGTTCATTAGCTGCTTCACAAAAACCAAAAATAACTCAAGACGATAACCGGAAGTGGAAATTGTAATCGGAAACTAAAAGTTTAGAGTTAGTTATTGGTGGCGTCGCACAGTGGTAAACGTCGGTCTTTGGCCGGCGAACTCAGCCTGTCCTGCGTTCGACCTGCATTCTGACGAGTGACCAGTTATATGGGTACATCGTCCGCTGCAAGTCAGCCAACTAGGCCAACTCAGCCTTTCTTCTTGTCGGGGTCGATAAATTGAGTAGTAAGCTGCAATCGGATGTTCGCTCTCGTGGCGCCATCTGGTGAATGCTTACGGGGTGAAGGCTTGGTGTGGCTGATTGGGGCGGTGGTGAGTTCGTTAGCTGCTGCCGCGGGTCCAATTGTTCGTTAGCGCGTGCAACGGACGGCCGTATTAGCGCTGCAGCACCATTGGCTCTTGCCGATCAACTGCCACTTCCGATAATTGTAAAGCGCGGCTGGTCAGGTTTCCCTGTAATAGTGCTATATAAGAATCCCTGGCTTTAGGTTTAGCTTTATCTTTAGCACTGGCGTAACTAGGGTTTGTGTCACTCGGGGCGGCAACTGACGGTGTCACCCCTATTTTTTCCTGAAAAAAAAACTAACGACCTATCTTTACTTTTTTTGTCATCGCCGTCTGCAAAGTGATGACCTTTTTAGCTGTCCGACCTCGTTTGTCCACCGTTCTTCTTTCTAAATTCAGCCACATTTTAAAAATCCATTCGGGCGTCAGCCCCCTGGAGGGTGTCACCCGGGGCGGTCTGCCCCCACCTAGTGACGCCACTGAGCTTTAGTACTCGAGTAGATAAAGAAACTACTCGAGTACATTCCGAGTACTCGCAGCAGCACTAGTGAGAGCTAGCCTACTACATAGGCGTAGCCAGGATTTTGTCTGGGAGGGTGCACTTTTTTCCCAAAAAAGTTGACGCCCTTTTTGTAGTCGTCGCCCTTAAAGACCATCTAAATATACCTCCATATATAAGCCACCCAGCAAAAACTGTCCTAAAAATTTCTTTAAATAGCTGGCTGGGGTGCACTTCGTGTCCTGGGGGATGCACTTACACATTTTTCCTGTAAATTAGGCCTGAAAAAATTTTTTCACCGCCCTGAGGGGTGCAGGTGCACCCACTGCACCCCCTGGCTACGCCTATGGCCTACTATATGCCAGCAAAAAGAATAGAACGTTTATGACGGACCCAGTCGGCGAAATGCGGTTCGCAGCTGAGCACGGAGAGGTTCTGTGACTGCAGCGACTGAATAACGATCGGCTCGTAGCGTGACTCGATAAAGCGACAGAACTGAGAGAAGACCGTCGTGATGTAGATGATGATGATGGTGATGACACTGGTCGTGATCGTACAGCGCTGCCGCATCTCATGCGAGCGACATACACAGATGTATCTATACACAGCGGCAGCAACATCATAAGATTCATCACGTTCCTTCTCAGACTATACTTATACGCTCTTCGGTTTCACATCAGCAGCTAGTTGTCTAATGTATGCACCGAAATGGGCATCGGCTAATTTCGTTGACAGCCTATGCCCATTTCGGCGCTCGTTTGGGTGCGTTCTTTTATTGAACCAGATTTTTTGAAAACAATGAACCGTTCGACAACATACCGCTCCAATTTATCTGATCAATCTGCTCTGGAAATTAGGGTTAGGGTTAAGGTTAGACTCAGAGTTGCATTATTCTAGCATTTTTCACGGACAATAAGGAAAATGAGCACCTTTTTCCGCGAATGTCACGGACGGTAACCTCTTGCTAAAAGAACCCACTCAAAAATACATATTCTAGGACTTCCTATGCATTAATTAGGCAACTGGCTAATTTAGCAGTATTGTATAACAGGTCAGAAGCTGTCTGTTTGTGTAAGTAAGTAAGTAAGTAAGTAAGTAAGTAAGAAGATTTTCAGTAAGCGTCCTTAACGTTCAGACACACGGCGCCGGCCGTGGCCCAACTAACCAAACATAAACGTTTCCAACGATCGTTTGAATTATCCGAAGGTGATGTCCGGTTGCCGAAGCTGTTCAGGCAGACTGTTCCACAGCGTGGGCCCGGAGTATTTGGCCCGGCGGTGGCAAAACAGTAACCGCATTGGTTGTGTGTAAGTAAGTATGTAAATGAATTTATACACGGCGCTTAAAAAAATTAATTGTGCGCCGCGGTCTCAGACAAACAAAAATGTCTTCAATAGTAGTTTGAACTGTCCAGAGTCCGCGTCAGCCGTCAGGCTGTCCCAGAGTGCTGGGTAGACTGTTTCAGACTTGTGGTCCAGCGACAGAGAAACTTCTGTCGCTGTCGCCCAATCGAGTACTGGTCCTCGGGACGATGCAGACGTTTGTGTTACTACATGGTGGCACAATAACCGCTACACGTAGAGTGAAAGTGTCCATCACTGTAGTAATCTCCAATATTAGCTATAGTTGCCTAATTTATGCACGGGAACTCATAGAATATGTAATTTTTTTATTTTGTGGGTCCGTTCTTGTAGCAAGATATGTCACCGTCTGTGAAATTCGCGGGAATATAGGGTGCTCGTTTTAGTCGATTAGTCCGTGAAAAATGCCAAAATAGTGCAACTCTGAGTCCAACCCTAATCCTAACCCTAACTCCCAGAGCAGATTGATTAGATAAATCGGAGTGGTATATTGTCGAACGAATGAGGACGATACATTGTTTTCAAAAAATCTGGTGCAATAGAAAACGCACCCAAACGAGCACCGAAATGGGCATCAGCTGTCAACGAAATTAGCTGATGCCCATTTCGGTGCATCAATTTGGCAGCTAGCTAATTACAGTCCATGTACTGCATAAGACTATAAGTAAGTAAGTGAGTGAGTGAGTGAGTAACAAAAAACGTTAATGTACCGATTTCTCAGAGAAACAAAAAGGTAGTACGCAACGTCGTCAAAAGCAGCGACTAAGAAAAGCGTTTTGAAGAGAAGCGAAACTACACGATGAGCGATATTTATTCTGGCAAAGTGCATAGGCTTACATTTAAACGTCTACGGCACCCCACACTATAATGATGACATCGCCGTTTCTGATCGATGCACTGTGAGACTATGAAATGGCAAACGGTGATTATTATGGTCACGTGACAAACGGCGAACGTGACGTAGAAAGGTCAAAAGGTCAGCAGCGTACGTTGACGTCATAAGTCGTTAAGGCCCTAGATCGCTGTATGGACATCGACTTTAGACACGGCGATAATCACCAGTCTTCTACCAATTTAATCTTACTCCTAGCAGCAAGATGCTGATCATAGTTGTAATAAACGTTGAAATAACGTTGAAATGACTTCGGAAAAGTTGATGGTTGAAAAAAACGGAAGTTGTAAGTATTCGAGTCCCACCACGTGGAACACCGCCGCCGACTGTGCAAGACAACCACTGGGTGCATGTGCACCCCCAGGGCGAGAACAATTTTTGTCGGGGGCTATTGAGGACGATGACTAAAAAAGGAAAAAAGTGCACCCCCCTCGGCTGGGAAAATCCTGGCTACGCCTATATGTTCCATAGCATTTACACCTTTGCACACTAATGACCTTCACCTTTAACTTACGACCTTTGAAACCTTCCAGCAATTTCCTTTCACGCGATGAATAATCGTAGCAAGTTTCGTTAAAATCGCTCCACCATACTAAGTAAAGAGATTTCGCGTCACGCGAAATAGGTTATAACGGACGGACGATGGATGGACGTACAACCAGAAAGCATAATGTCTCTGCATGCCGTCTATGATGGTGGAGCATAAATAGGAGTTGTACAAAAACGAAAGTAAAATTAACTCACTCGACACGCACACTGCAGATCTGGGCCAGACTGCACTGTATACATGTCACAGGTCTAATGATAAATGTTTTGTTTCACACGCTGACCTAATCCTTAATATTTAACTGCTCGAACGGTGTCTCCACAGCTGTGATATATGGGAGTTTCCGGCATGCGGCGGCGAGGCTAAACCGCCAGCACTAGGATGACCTCAGATGCCCAGCGTTGTCAGCACTTGAGTTAAATATGAATTGATGCGTTGGAGGCCATTCATTATACACGACACCGACGATTCTTCTTCATTGTTTGTCGCTTTAGGGAAAAGCGATGATGTCGACGATTACAGACGTCGATTGATGTATGCAGCATCAGCAGCAAAAACAAGAAGAAGAGAAGGAAGGGAAAGAGGCGGAGGAAGAGAAAGAAAAAGAAGGAGAGGAAAAGGAAGAGGAGGAAAAGTAGGGGAAGTAGGGGAGAAGGAGGAAATGGAAGAAGAAGCAGGAGGAGGAGGAGGAAGAGAAAAAGGAAGAGGAGCAGGAAGAGGAGGATGAAAATGAAAACGAGGCGAGCAGGAAGAGAACAAATAGAAGGAAAAGGAGAAGAAGAAGAAGAAGAAGGACGATGGTGGTGGTGATAAAAGACCATGATAATAACGATGACGATGATCGACAATGACGATGATGATGATGCATGTGCGTAGCCAGGATTATCGATGAGGCGCACTACATATACAGCGTGGTCCAAAAAGCTGTACCAGCGCACATATTTTGCGCTTATCTTTGAAAAATCTCTATCAAATCTGATAATTTTTGGCACGCATAAGCGGGAGTTTATATCAAATCAAATACTCCGCAGCAAACGTTACGTAATTAAAATGTACTACGACAGAGGGCACCACATAGAACAGAACGCATAAGTTCATCGTCCTGACTGCAGTCCTGCACGACAGCATGTTGTCGAGCGTTCAGACGGATTTGGGACGACAGTTGCCAAACGACGCCATACCATGAGCGTCATATTTTGGATAAGTCGGTCAAGACCGGTTCCGGACCACCTCTTCTGTGGAAATCCCTTCATCAGACGCCGTGAGCCCCGCTACTTCTTAAGTCACAATGTTTTTATAACAGCTTTGTCTTCACTAGAGATTTTTCAGTTAGAACAGCAAGCTGTTTCATTACGACACGATATTTCACCAAACTAGAATACTAATTTGTTTGCGAATGATTAAAACAAGTAGCTCAGCTTTCGCAGAGAGACTGCGCTGTAGGGTGCGTTAGCTTTGGTCAAAAGTGGAAGACTGGAGTCTGGAACTAGAACGATATTTTTCCGACATTATATGACTATGTTCAACCACTGTGACATAATCCGCCTGTAAAGCTATCGAATTCGGTGAAAAAAGCAAAATAAGAGCTATTGTGCCGTTCAAGGTTATTCAAGGTCATCGAGGTCGGTATACCAATCGAAAGCCCGTATGCGACTTTCTATTAGTGATTAATAGTAACTGACATCTTATCTCGTACCGTTTCGGAGTTATTGCAGCTTATTGTTCAAATATTTGACACTGCGTTTTGATCCCCCTTCTGGGGGTTAGGGACAACGTACGATGTTCATCTTGGGCTCATTGGAAAGCGTGCGGTGGACTTCATATTAGTGTTAATTGAACTTTTTTCAGTAGGTGTTACGGCTGAGGCGCTACGAGCGAATATCGGTTCAAAATCGGCGATATAGCTCCAACGGGGGCCGGTTGACCCAAAATTTCAGGTAGAAGGGGTCGCCCCCACCAACCATTCTTCTTCTCGGAAAAATAGGATAAATAATCTTTCGTATGGCATAAACGACTGGACAGATCTTTCTTCCGTTTTATCACAAGTCACGCGTTTGACGGACAGACGGACAAACAGACAGACAAAATTCTCATTGCTAGACCGCGTGTGCATTTCATGTAGCGCGGTAAAAACCATACGACTCTTTTATTTTTAGCTAACTTTAGACCTAATAAAAAACCAAGTAAGAACTTAAGTAACTCAAAGTGGTTAAATAAGTGAACGTGCAAGGAAATAAGGGGCCAGTTGTTTAATTGTAGTTCCGCCCTCTAGTGAATATGAATAAATATCATTCACTGCAGTATTCATCATAAACTGCTGCTGAAGTGTGCCAAAAATTATTAGATTCGGTCAAGGCGTTTAAAAGAGACACAAGCAAAAATATGCACTGGCTCCGCTTTTTTGGACCACCCGGTATATTGTGAGGCTAAACAAAGTCCGAAGTAAATATTCGGCCTACCGAGTATGCGGTACATTCAATGAGCCTCAGCCTGTGACCTGTCGAATAGAACGTAAGTAAAATTTAGTAATGTAGGCCTATATAATCACAGACGTGCGAGGTCACGACGATCCTGCCTAGCAAGAAATTTAGAATTTAGCTGAAAAAAATTCATTTGGTATTCTAGCCACGTAGTGCACTTGCGCCCAGTGTTCTCCGTCTGCACTGCACTGCTCTAAGCCATGATGATGATCCCTGTTGCATTAACTGTATGGACTACAGGCCAGGTGTTAGTGCTGTGCACAGCCTTCCTGTGCCTTAGCGATCGGCTTATGTTGCTTCTGTACACTGTCACTTTGTCATTGTGCCTGTTGCTTAAATTAAATGATGATGATGATGATGATGATGATGACAATAATAAAGACGAAGAATCATACACCAGACTAGTGTACTCAGCAAGACTGACCTCTGCACGCCGAGTGCTACAGTAAGCCACACGGACGCCGTGTGAAAGATGGTGGGCAGATGTTCTCCGAGGCAGAAATAGAGGAAGCACCAGTGATACGGCACGTAGTCTTGATATCTGCCCGACGTGTAGAAGTACAGGTAGATAAGGCACATAGTACATGTAGGCCTACATATTAGTACTGTACAGGTAGATATACGGCATCTGCCCGACGTGTAGAAGTACAGGTAGACGGGTATCGGAGACATTCCGGTCAATGTGTCCGACACTGCCATCGCCACCAGCAGCGCGTTCGTCGGAGTTCTCATACCTGTAAGTAAGTAAGTAAGTAAGTACATCTATAAGGTGCTCCAAAACAATTAAGTCACGTGGCGCGCTGCGTTGAAATAGCGTACGATTGCAGTCAGATTTATTGTAAATCAGTATCGTTTGTGCAGATAGGAGACGTGGCTTCCAGAGTTTTGGCATTTTTAAGGTTGATGGTAAGAGTAAGGTAGAGTAGAGTAGAGTAAGGTAGAGTGTCTGACGTAGACACTCTATATAGTTTAACGAAGCGATCAAAATTAAATTCTCGTCCTGTAGGCCTATTTTGGTGTTGTTGAGAAACAAACATGAGTCACGACTTGCAGTTGAGAACGATATTCAGTACGTTCGTTATCAGTCGAGATAACGAGTAAAATTTTCATAAAATTAACTTCCGAGTTTGCCGGCATATTTATCGTTTCCAAAAGTGGCTTCCACCTTCTGAATGACAGAAACGGCACTGTAAAGAAGAAAAAAAACTTCGATCAGTTCATACTCAGGACAAGAAATGAAATGCAGAAAGTCGTCAACACGTTGAAGATTAACAAAAAATATTCATATTATAAAATAATAACTCAACAGCACGGCACCTGGTCGCAGTAGGACAGCACAGACAACAGCATTGGTGGTGAGCGTGAACAGAACCAGGACGGGCGAGATGTAACCGTTCACCGGAACTGTCCAGATATTGATGTGCGGCAACAGCGCCGCCGGGCCGGCCGTCTCGTTCGAGCCGAGCCCTGGACTCGAGCTGCCGTTATCCAGCTGTTGAAGGTTATCGGCGGACATCATCAGTTGCGGCGACCTCACGACTGCAGTGTCACAATCTGTATAGCTGAAACGACAAGCACGTGCAATATTGTCATGTGCGAGTAAACTTCGGAAAATATTGGGGGCACAGTGACGGATTGAGGTTGCACGGGCCGGGCCCCTGGCTCTAGGTCAACTAGGGCCTTTCTCCTTCCTTCTCCGCTTAGCCTTCTCTCCTCGGCTGGTTTGTTTAGGTTTGCAATGGGATGCGATGTACACATTATGTGCCTGCATATTTCCTATTGAAATGTTAAGATATGTTCAGCTTTGAACAGGTTCTCCCCTAACTCTCGGTCAGGGGCTTACCCTGGACCCAGTTGGGGCCGCCTTTGTATCCAGACTCCCTTACAGGCTCCCGCGCTTGCCACATGCCACGGTACCCACCTCCAAAATACAAATTCTGCTACGCCATTGCATATCGTCCGTTCCTCTGCCTTGTGTATGGTTGATAAGCTTTAAGCTTAAGCGTTTGTTTTTTTTCCAGCCTAATAAATTATATATTGACCGAGCGACCTTCGATTGATTAATTGATTGATGTATTGGTTGAGTGATTACCTGACTGATTGACTTACTGACTGATTGATTATCATGCACAGTATAAGAAGATAACTCAGTCTCTTTCTGCGCACAACCCTGCCAGTATCAGAACAATCAAGAAATTAATACCGCTGCTGCCGGCCTGCCGAGCATGCAATCGTTCTAATACATTCTGTGACTTCTGTCGAAATGTCAAAGGTTTTCGGTGGGAAGTTGTTTTTTTAATTTTGCGGCACAACTTGTTTAAACAGTGCGCACTCAGACACAACAGCGAAATAAGCAAGACCGATTCCATTAGTCATTATCGGTCACTCGGCGGCAGAGTGCACAGTCTCCGCCTGTGCTCTGATGCTTAATATTCTGTTCGTTTGTGCGACTAATGGTGCATTGCACCACTCACGAACACAGCCGCGTCGGTAAATGCCTGAAACACGACTAGGGTTTGCAATATCCGTCCACTTTTTCAAATCCGGATTTTCGGATATTTTTCACGCCAAATCCGG
>Ga0209562_1000929_pt1 | contig 10744 bp, 5 predicted proteins | sample WorMetvacBELIZE2_FD_187399 | JGI IMG/M metagenome (GOLD analysis project Ga0209562, IMG submission 187399) | Marine gutless worms symbiont microbial communities from Max Planck institute for Marine Microbiology, Germany - Olavius vacuus BELIZE.2... | ecosystem: Host-associated > Annelida >...
AGGTGTTTTTCGTTTTTCTCGGGCATGTCGGTTTTAACTTTGGCATTGTGTGCTAGGCTAAGCTGGCTTCTAGTCAGCTTTTAAGTGCACATTAAATCATTGCACATCATCATCATCATCATCATCAGAGCGTTGCAGCGTTCCGCTGACGTGCAATCGATACGTTGCTGCTGACATGACAAAACGACGATGACACTGAAGATCATCGAGATTATCTATTATAATATTCATTTCTAAAGGCTTCAAACTTCACAGCTAACGATTAACATGACATAAGCAAGCGGGCGCAACAGCTAATTGATAAACAGATCGATTTTCCGCTGTCACGTGGCCGTCATACTGCAAATCTAAATATTGGCAATTGCGACGTATATTGCAAGTTGAGGCCGACCGCCCACCGGCCGATCGTTCTCCGCTTTAATTACGACGCCCATTACGAAGTTTGAAATCGGTCATAAATAGTAATAATAATAATAATAATCTTCGTTTTTTAACTTTTATTACAGTTGCAGTCAAACCGCTACAGCAAACCAGCAAGCTGTCACTGAGGACAGCGCTGACACAATAGAACGCAAAGCAATACAACCAAACACAACGCAAGGTTTACGGGTATAATAAGTTGCTATACAAGCGCTAGGTTTACTTCGATGTCGTAACTTAAATGATCAATATACAAACCGAAACGACGAATACACACCCACACTAAACATAGGATAAACTCATAAAATGAAATATGTACAAATAATTCCATCACTGCCCAACACTTTTGGCATCACCGGGTTTCAAACGCGGGACCTCTAGCTTACTGCCGAGTGACTTAACAACTCCGCCAACCGCCCCTATCCATTCTACCCTTTCCTGACTTGTGACGTTTTTACTGCCGATAACTGACGCTACGCTGTGACCCTGACCTTTAACCCTTTGAGGTTGAACGTTTGTATTGTATCGGTTGTGACGCAAACAAACCACACTGTGAACCATAAAAAGGTGGCAGTACATTTGTAAGCGTAACTCTGGAAAATCTTGATGGATTTTAGTAACTTTTACACAGCTGAAAACAGGAATAAACACTCTCTGTAAATAAGCCGTTTACTTTTTTTATTCGTGGCGAAAATATGACGTCATTGTCAAGTAAACTTAAGTAAATTACTGGTAAATATTTAAAACTGGTACTGAAGAAGATACAATTTTGATTTGAAACTTATGGGAATCAAAAGGCTACGGTGCTTGACGACTGATTCGGGAATTTTCTGATAAGAACTGGAAACGAAGAAGAATAAAAAAATTGTCAAGAAAGGTGCACGAATCTAGTTTACTTGATCTTCTTACGGGAAGTACGTGGCAGACCACGCACATCCCACAGCTTTGTGGTGCAGCGTGGAGCAGTCGCTGATTGATGGTACAGTTGACCAATGGCCAGCATACTTGCGAGTTTGTGTTTAAGCCAAAGTCGGACATTTTGAACATACGTCGTGACTGTCAATTTGTTTTCTGTGTACTTGATGAACTTTATGCTTCACGCCGTGCTTGATGCAACAGGTGTTGTTCTAAGATTGCATTATAAAAGTATGAAATGTGATGTTTTATTTTCACATTTAGGTGAGGTGGACATTTTTCATACATGAGTACAAAAATTTATTCCTCTTTACAACAGTGCAAAAATTATAAAAATCGATCCAGATTTTCCAAAGTTATGGTTACAAATGTACTGCCACCTTTTTATGGTCCACAGTGCATGTATATACCAAATTTCAGCGAAACCGAACAATCTGCGGCTGAGTTATGGCGACTTAAAGACTGAAAATCCGGGGGTGTCTCCATCTGGGATTTTATGATAGGTGGATTTCAATAACTGCGCGGCCTCTGCAGACCAGTGCACCAACATTCAGCAAAATCGATCAATCTACGGCTGAGTTATAGGCGCCGACCCCACTTTTGATCTCACAGTAGGCGAATTTCAACCACTGAGCACCTCCGCGGACCCATGAAGCACACACATACCAAATTGGAGCGCGATCGAACGATCCGCGGTGGAGTTAATGCGATTTTATAAAGATTGAAAATATGCGGACTGTCGCCATTTCGGATTTGACCGAAAGCGGAGTTTCACAATTCCACCGACTCCGGGACTCACAGTGAATCCATATACCAAGTGTCGGCAAGATCTAACGATCTGCGGCTAAGTGTTGATGACTGGACAAATTTTCCGGGCCCGTTGTTCTGGGGGAAATTTTGTCAGGGCTAGTTCTCAGATGTGCGACGACCGAAGTGTGCCGAATTTGTTCGGAGAGACGAGGAGAGTATTTATTCGCTATAATGGCAGTCTGCCAGAAACGAACAATGTCCGTCAATGCTGGCGAGTGGCGACCAAACAACAAAAATAATACTATACACTACAGGTGCAACAAAGATCTGCCAAATCAGTACAGCTATAAGCACGCATACTGTCATGTAACAATGACAGTCGCTGGGGAAGTAGACCCATCAAAGGCGCTAAATAAGTATGTTTTGGATAGGATATGTTGCTCTCTTTTGAAACCAGACCTCTTTATAGACCACATTTGCACTTTCTACCCTCTCCCTATAAAATTAGGGGAATGATGGGCGAAATTTCCCAGTCATTATTTAGGCATAAGAAATCGAATGTCAAAAAGGCATAAGCTTTTTGGTGAATAAAAGATTTATATATAAGCACTTTAGAAAGTCTTTCGACATACGTCAGGCTACCTAAAATGCTCATATATTAAAAGGCCAGCATATACGTTCGTGATATGTGTTATGTTAGAGCGCTACTGCATATCTGAAAAGACTGAAATTGTAATTGTTTGGTTACGTTGCCTTTTGTTTCTTTTTTTACCAGCTGCCTTTTTGGTAAATAAAAATATTTAATGTAATTTGCCGTTGCATATGTAAATTAGTGAAGGTTTAGTGATACGTGTCGGTAACATTTTTTCTTTCCTTTTCCCCCTTTTTCTGTGTTTTATGTCACTTTTGTGTCTGCCACTTTGCGGTATTTAAAATGTTCTATCATTTCTGCGAAGAAGGCGCGACGATATTGACCTGATAGTGTAGATTGAGCGGTAGATCGAAGGCGCAGACGAAACAGTCGGCCAGTGCCAGGTTGGCGATGAAGATGTTAGTGGCCGTGCGCATGCGCGGGACGCTCGCCACCGTGACGAAAACGAGGCCGTTGCCGAGGACGCCGAACGTCAGAACGACAACGTAGATGACGATGACGATGGCGGCCAGCCAAGGACGACGAAGGGCCTCGAACTCTGCGCCGTCAAGGAACGCGATACCGCCGCCGTCGGCGGAGAACAGCAGTGACGAGTTGCAGCCGGCTGATTCAGTAATAGACGACGACGACGCGTTGTCGTTGTTGAAGCAGGCGTTAAACAGCGATTCGTATATGTCATCCATGTTGATTAGCGTCTGTGACAGCGGCCACCCTCTCCTTCACTCCGTCTCGCCCCTCTCTGTCTCCCGTCTCCCTGCAAAGCTTCTTCGATGTCTTCAGGTAAGATGCCTCCGCGAACGTCTGCGTTATGAAGTCACGTCAGCCGCCGACGTGTGGGTGATGACCGATGCCGCGTGCGAAGGATAATTGAAATGCGACGACCTCGGCGGGATCGGAGACGCTAACAAGCTGCGGGAATAAAAACAACAACCAAAAATGTTGCTTTATGATCAAATTTGGCAATGAGGGCTGTTGTCAATGTCAATGTCAATGTCCGTGTCAATCTTAAATTTATATAGCGCATAGTCGCAGAGCGTCTAATGCGCTGATACGCTAGTAAGATGAGAAAAACAGAGTTTTTACATGTATATTCGTCGTATTTTACTAATCCAGCTTCTTGGCTGCCACATTGAAATAAACGCTTGTCTTGCTAAGAAGGCTCAGTCCGGCTCGAAAAGTATGTGGTGACAATGTCGGATCTCGAAGGTTGTCTGGCAGTGTGTTCCAGGCCGTTGGGCCAGCAACAGAGAAGACCCGACGGGCCGACGGCCGAACATCGTGCGACGATAACGATGTACATGAAGTTGGTGACTGTTGGCAGATCGTAGGTGCTGTCTACTGGCAATATGTCGGACACTGGCTTGCAGAGGTCCAAATATGATGGAACCTAGCGAAAACAATCAACCTACAGTTGACGTAAATAGTGTAAATGCATGACGTTCTAGTTGATCACCCGCACAGTGGCGTGGTATATAATTTCGGTCGTGTATGTCTGTCCGTTTGTCTGTCTGTCTGTCAGACAACTTTCGAAAGCTTGAAATGGGAAGTTCATATTTGCACATCCGGTATCTCCAGGTAATACGGGTCAACTTCGTACATGACGATCATCGGGTCAAAGTCAGGGTCACGGGAGAAAAAAGGTCGAAAATCCCTATTCCGGCAATGTAAAAAGTCGAGTGGCTATAACTCCGGTTCTATGAAACATAGAGCCTTGAGGTTTGCGTGTAGTATGAGGTTTCGGCAACTGCGGATCGAATGGTGTAACCGCCATATTTGTCACGTGACCGGAAGTGGCCATGCGTAACTAAATGCACGCATTCGCGGGTGATCGGCCTTAGATTAGAAGGCAATCGTGCTATTGTCGTATTAAACTCGCCTATTAGGATTATTACTGCGTCGGCCGCATCGGCACCTACTGTGACAATATTGTAAGGCGGCATGACGTGTGTCGGTAGGCCCTTATGTTTTGCCTCTGTGCTTTTTTTCTTTTGACACGGCTCCCAGCTAGACGGCAGAGAGATGCCCGTCAAAAGTATACCAGCGGTTCGACCGTAGCCGAACTCTTAAAACTCACTCAGACATTTGCCCACCCCTCCCCTAAATTTTACAGGGGCGGGGGGAGTCAAAAGTGCGAAATTTGGCCTCGATTTTCGACACCAGTAACGCTTGACGCATTATGGGTTCAAAACGGAGGAACTTGTCGGAAACGTAATACTTCCACCTTGAGCGACGATGAATGAGCTTCGTTCTAGCTTAGACACTTCACCCACTCCGTGTCCTATATTTTTAATAACGTGGTTTCACATGTTGCATGTTGCAGCAGCATCATCACGCTGATGATGCTGCTGCTGCGTGCTGCTGCTGCATCATCACGCTGCTTCTGCTTCACGTGTTAAAAAATTTGGCCTAATTTTGATTTTAGGCACTCCAGTTTCAAAACGAAGCAACGTGCCTAAAATTTAAAAAAATATTGCATTATCCCAGTGCGAAATGCGACATGTGACACGCGTTGAAGGTCAACGGGTCAAAGGTCAAGGTCACGTGGTAAATGGCCACTGATCGTCAAAATATCCGTACCGTATCGGAAATCAGAGTCGCCGAATCCACCGGCAGTGTCAGAATTTTTATCGTAAGCTCGGAAACAGCAGTTTGTGCGCACGCGGAGTACAAATTTGGCCAAAAAACAGCCCAGAACGACTGGGACGACGTCGTGCTGCCTTCAAGTTGCAATGCTTCGTAATTACCACATTTTCTAGTTATAGCCTGTTTATATATTTCTATTTATATTTCTTATTCTGTCCGATTATGTGTCTGTTTGTGTTCAGTAACTCAGCTTCTGGCTACTAGGATTTTAAGTAAATCATACATTCATACATTGAACGGTTGCCGCACTGGCAGAGCCACCGGGAATTCCGTTTTGAAAAAGCAAATCTCCCCCCCCCCGGCCAAAGAAAAAAATTCTCGAAAGTGCCTGTTCTCTAAAATACTTCGTTCTGTACATTCCAACACAATATAGGCACTCAACGAGCAACATTAATTGGAAACGATTACAATGATATCGTTATTGCAAAACTGCGCATCTTTTGTAAGTAAGTCTTGAAATATTCCTCCCATGTCACCGATGACTAGGTCTATCGATCCGTCTCCATGTAGGTGGATAGACCGGCAGCGATCGATCACACGCCAGGCCGATCGATGCAAAACCTTAACAGACAACGATTAACCACTTATCGGATCTTATCTCATGCTAGCGTATGTATTCGTGTTTAACAAATTTAAGTTTGTAAAATTGTGTGCGACAGTGCGAGGCTGTTATAATATTGACGCTGTTCGGTGATTTTTCGATATCGATATCTGAAAGGTAATAGGCACTGGCACGCTAGAAGTTGGGTTAAAGACGTCACTCGGATTTTTGATCAGAATTCAGAAATAGGTGGCAAGCGCGTCGTGCAGTTGTGCACGTAGACCTAATGCAGTGCGTTAAATTAAACGCTAAAATGTTATAGTCAACAATAAAAATAGAAAAAAAACTCCTATAAATTCCCCGTAATTCCTGCCAGAATTCCCGCAGAGAATTCCCGGGGGAGGATTCCCGGTGGCCGTGGCACTGAGCTAGCCGAATAAGCGAGAAATTATAATAACTCGTAAAAGCTATGATGCAATCGGTTCACTACGAGAGTGCGAGGATGTCATGTCGTCTAGGTCGCCCTTAAGACCGACGGTATTTTGTTTCTGTCATAAATCATTAAAACACTTCCATCCAACCCAACCCAACTCCTATCCATCTACGACGGGCGAGCAACAATGGGCGACCAATGAGAGCGTTCTCCACCCACACGCACGTGCAAGCCGTAAATACTCAAGCGACTATCGTAACGACAGCTGTGCGCCGTAAAACTGGCGCACTAAGTGGGCTTTTTATCAGTGATATTACAGCCCGCGTTGAAACTCGTATATCTGAGCTATGATGCGTGAAGTACCGTGGCATTCATTGTGCTGTGTGAAATGGCGATGATTGAGTCATTATGCACTGATGATTAAGTGTCCAGACATGTCGAAAGTAGAGATGAGTCTAGATGGGAAATTCCCATGGGTCCCATGGGCTTCTCATGATAATGGGAATCGCTAAGATGGTTTCATGGGAATAGGAATGAAAATATGAATGACTTGATGGGAATGAGAGGGCATGAAAACTCCACATTTTTTCCATTTTACGCCCACAGGCAGGCTTAGCTGATCATCATACACAGTGCACTGTTAATGAACTTTTGTTTTTGCATGGTAATTTGTCGTAAACTGTTAGGTTACGTTTCACTCTGGATGTCCATGAAGACACTGCTTGCGTTGACACTGTGTAAGTATTATTTGCAGATCTGTTTGATTTCTTCTCTCTTTTATAACAGTACTGTTCGGTGCATTGTTGAGTTTACCGGCCATTTGTTATCTGATGAGATACTACTAGCAGTATGAGAATGGAAGAGGAAAGAAATGGGAATACAATTGGCTAAACGTGGTATCGGGAATGTGAATGGAAATGAACCATTGAGAATGGGAGAGAATGGGATTGAAAAAAGACATTCCTCATTACTCGACAAACGCTCCAGCTTCCAGCATACTTCCAGTATCACCAAATTCTCCTAACGTACTTCTAACTACGTACGTAGTTAAGTACGTACGAACGTACTTCTAAGTTCAGTTGTGGTGGCGGTTTCGAAGAGATCCCTTAAGAACGGGTGTCATACCTGAGCGCCTTAGAGGTGTGATCACGACAAGGCTCTATACAAATCCACGTTTACCTTTACCTTTGCCTTACCGAGAATGACTGTCGGGACGGGCGGCCTCCAGTGGCAGTGCATCGCTAATTGTCAGCTTGTCTAATTGCCACTGCTGTTATAAACGACAAAATTAGAATGCCCGAAGGACAGTAAGTTAGCAAGTAAATAAGTAAGTGAGGTTATATGTATGGCGCAAAAAAATCGAACGTCACAATTCGCAAGTAATAAAAGCGATTAACGCGTCCGACAGTAAGATCAATCAAATCAAATCAAATGTTCGTTTATTAATAGGCATGACATAACGCAGGCGAACATCAGTGGGAGAACATACATAAGAACAGGAGAGTCACAACAAAAAGAGTTGATGCAGTCAAGAAGAGCAGACCGCGAAGAGCTGCATATTGAGGCGACTGCAGAGGACAGACGGCGACGGTGCAGACGTGACAGTTTACGTATGTGTTAAGACATACTTAAGACGTACTTGAGCATGAAACGGCTGGCTGAACAGGTGCGAGTTTATAGGGTTCCTGTTACTTGCGTAAACCGTCTCCGGCGAACATGTCGGTGGTAAAACAACCGCTGAACTGACTCGAGTGATTGCACCCCGAAGAGCGAAGACGCCGACATCAGTGGCCGGCTCGTGACCGTTCAGAAGCAGTCGTCAGGCAACTGCAAGTGCCCGTGTACATTTTCTCACAGAGGCCGGCAAAATACGATCGGACTAATGCAGACGTATAGCGCGGGACGACAGCCTCGCGGGAACCGGCCATGCATCAGCGGACTGGGACACGGCCGCTCGGGACGAAATTGCCACATCAACTGACAGCTGCACCGTGCATGTATTCACCTGTGTAGGCCTACGTCGTCGACGCGGTTAAGTAAGGCAGGAAATTCATAAACGGCGCCTAAAGACAAATGTCGCCGCATCGATCAAACAACTGTGCCTTCAAGGGACTCCTAAATCGAGTACAAATAGGCCTGCTACACGCTGCGAATCTCGCAATATGCAGTGGCGTCACTAGGGTTGGTGTCACCCGCGGCGGCAACTGATGGTGTCACCTAGTTTTCCTCAAAAAAAACTGACGACCTTTATTTTTAGTCATCGCCCTCTGCAAAGTGATGACCTTTTTTAGCTCTTCTCTCCTCACCACTACCATCTTCCGACGTCGTTTATCCAGTGTTCTTTCTAAATTCAGCCACAAAAAAATCCATTTTATTCGGGTGTCACCCCCTTGGATGGTGTCAACCGGGGCGATCCGCCCCACCCTAGTGACGCTACTGGTGATATGCTTCACACCCGAGGACTAGCGACAGCAAACCACCTGTCGCCCAGACGAGTGTCAGAAAGCAGAGAAACTTGTAAATGAACTTCCGCCCAAAATAGGCCGATTTTGTGCATAATGAACCAAAATGATTTTTTTTCGATTTTTCAGTAGTTTACTGAAGATATGGGCTTGTTCTCCCTATTTGCTGCGTACGAATAACGAGTTGAGTGATAATGCAAGGAATGGAAAATGCAAGAAAAGAAAAAAAAGTGCAGTATTATAGAGCTGGAAGGTACGGCAATATCACAAAGTAAGTAACTCATACTTCAGTATATTTTTGCATTAAAAGCCAAAAACCTTAGCAATTCTCATGGTAGTTTGCCTTGTGGAACGTCAGACACTAAAATGCAGATCTAAAACTCCGACTAAATTAAGTAGGTTGGCTAATATGCAACTAAATCTAAGTTAGGTTAACTGGCGTGTGCTAATTATTATTTGTGCTCGTGCTTAATAATGGTGTTGCTCTGCACAGCGTGTGACAACTGACGCCACCTGGCAAATGGACAGGAAAATGGGGTGGGTCACATTTGGAGAAAAATTTGGAGAGAATCGCGCGTCTTCGGTCGTTAATCATTATTATACTGCCGAAATTAAGACTCCTTGGGTTACAGTTTTGTCGCAATGTGAGTCTGGCTTTAACTACTTTGAATAGTTGGCCCCAAAGCCACCGCATTCCGGACATTACGCCGTTCAGGGTCATTTACGGTCACCAATTTTGGTACCAATGGAAAGTCCATTATGCAACTTAGCCAACAGGCATAGCATTAGCCAATAGTACTAACTTAATTACATCATATCCATCACCGATTTCAAGATAGCAAAGATTATTGGTCAAATTTTTGCTGTCAAAGGCCGATGCCTGTGTTTAACACACTCGTTCGGGGTGAACCCTTAAATTCAGGATTGTGAAATTTGGTATTTGACATCTCTCTATCTTACAGTGCAAAGCATCTTGAACTGTTTAGGCGTGACTCACAGGTGTGACAGACGGACAGACGGACAGACAGACATTATCATAGCAAATGTCGCGCTTAACTACAGTAACAGCAAACAGTAGCAGTTGCAAAATAGTGCGCCCCGTCCGATAAGAACAATGAGGCATTCCACGGTCATAAACGCGTTCCCGCTCCTTGTAACAGGCAATATGCAATAAAATAAGTCTTCGATGATGTGGTTCGAAAGGAGCGGTCAGTTTTAGTCGGCACCGGCAACAGCCGCGTAAGTACCGTACGTCATCACCATAAACATCTCAAAATCGCCGCGATTTCCCACGGGTTACAGAAATTCGAGTGAGCGAGTGCAACGAGGCAAAATTATATGAGTTGTCGGAAACAGTTCGCATGCTCGACGTTCCCAGTCCAACTTCCGTGCGAGCATCCCAGAGAATTTCTGACACAAGAGTTTAATTCCCGTATCAGTTGACCACCCTTGCTGAAACTTATTCACCGGTTCCCGTCTGATTACTACAGAGAGCAATTTTTTTGCAACTTTTGCAACTTTTGTTTTTACAGGTAGGGAAGTTCTCTAAACAATTAAAAACCACTTTTTCGAAGTCTACGGTTGGTCTGGTGCAAATTTACGACGCAACTTTTGCCCATTATAGATGCAACTTTTTACTGCAATTCTGTTAGTACAGTTTCGCAACTTATGCCACTATTTTTCCGAATTGAACGCAGAAGTTAGATACTCCGTCAGTTGGTCAAAATTCCGAAAAAATTCAACACGTTGAAAGATTTTTAACAATAATCTTCTGTGCTGATTGAAACGCGTTGCTTTTTAGGCCGCCCGTCCGACGTATGTCGAAGGCTTTCAACATGGCGCTCATCGCAGACCTCGCAGCGGCCGCATCAAATGCATACCAGACGTTGCGTCCCAGTCCGAACAGGAAACTTTTAGTCAGATAGGCC
>Ga0209562_1000930_pt1 | contig 10743 bp, 9 predicted proteins | sample WorMetvacBELIZE2_FD_187399 | JGI IMG/M metagenome (GOLD analysis project Ga0209562, IMG submission 187399) | Marine gutless worms symbiont microbial communities from Max Planck institute for Marine Microbiology, Germany - Olavius vacuus BELIZE.2... | ecosystem: Host-associated > Annelida >...
CCACCAGGGGCACTAACGAAAAAAACAAAATTAGGTCAAGGGGGTCGGACTGCAGTCATTTGGGTACGAACTTACCCAAATGACCGCAGTCCAGTTCTTAAGCCTATTCCTCAGCATTCCACGAACGCTACCCTGCAACAAATTCGTTAAATACATGCTGCCAAGGACGCTGACAAGTTAAAGGCTGTTACGCATTTTCTGTGTTAATATTATACGGAAGAGATAGTAACTGCGAACCAAATGCAAGCCTGCTTTCCTGTACGCCTAACAATAATATTGCGATCGTTAAATTTCCGTTCAGTTCAGTTAGATATATCGTCAACAAACAACGAACAATGGTCATTTTTTCCTCCAGAGACCGTCAACATTTTAGTTGATTTGTTTAAGAGACTGCATGAAAAGCACTCAGAAAGTAAGCTTGGTTTTGCTATGTGTTAGATGTTAACTGACGAGTTATGAACGAAAAAAAGCTTCTTTGATCGATTTATATTTTGTAGTGCTTGGTTTCTAATCGAAATTAACAATTAATTCGTCAAGTCAGCTATTAATTTTTTAATAATATGGCATACGCGCATGCCATTCTAAGGTCCTCACTTCAGAGGCGATGGCGTTATAAGTCCCGTTAAGTAATTATTGTCTGTTGTTATGAGACAGGTGAGTATTAAGCCTAGACTTAAAACTGTCAGCGAGGGGCTTTCTGTGAAGTGAGTTCCAACCGGTGCACAATGATAGAAACGACGACCGACGAAGACAGTTTTCTGCTGGAACGTTAGGTCAACAGAGGAATGCCAAACGATTGACGATTGCGTACATAGTCGCCTATCGGGCGGCGGCTGAAGTAAGCTGGTGTTGCGGTGTGCCGGACTTTGTCCTTCTGTTGCTAGGTTGAACTTTCAAAACAAGTCAGTCTCAACGCCACGCCGTCGAAATGTATGCCTCCGCCGCAAGTGCATTTGGTCTCGCTGTGACATTACCTTTGACCTCTGACCTTGAAAATCTTTTCGGCAATTCGCACTCACATGATGAATATTTGTGGCACGTTTCATTGAAATCCGTCCACTAAGTATACCAGAAAAACGGCGGCACGCGAAATAAGTGTTAACGGACGGACGGACGGACGACCGGAGAACATAATACCTGCCGCCGCCTATTGTTGGCGGCGGAGGCATAAAGACAGAAGTGTCGAGTAACTATAACTGCATGAAAACGTGACACTTAGAAAGCTCATAGTTGCAAAGTTACAAGACTGTAATAGAAAACGGCCTCACACAAACTATAACTAACCTCGTAGTTGTGTTTGCTGGGCGGCTTATTCCAGTACGGTTTGCCGATGAGCAGCACTATACTGGGTGAGATGCAGATGAGGAAGCAGAACGAAGCGCTTAGACACATGGCCGTCATCTGAATCACCGACTGTTTGTTACCATACACAACAACTACTCATAGCAACAACATCGTCAGTGGCGTAGTCTGATAATGTTTTGTTTATGGGAACGCTGGGAAGATGGTGAGTGCGGAGCGTGAGCCTATATCGGAGTCTGAGGGCCGAGCCTCTGGTCATGTGGGCGAAGCCCCATCATGAAGCTTTAAAATTTTCTTGTGTATCCACGAAGCAGGCAAATTTGCCTTTTTAGGCAGTCTACGAAAACTACATATTTGTGCAGTGCATATTAAATAAGTATCAAATACGAGTTTTCATTTAGCTTTGGGAAATTAATAAAGTTTATTTGGCTTTATTATATGTGATGTCTATGATTCTCGTCACTACTAAAATTTAAATATAAAGTTTCAAACGTCAATCAATCAGTCATTTATTTCTATAATAACGCCGGTATCAAGTGGTATTGTTACTATTGTACACATGTCGGCATAGAGATGTTCTAGCGGATAGAGAGGATAATTCGCCTCTTCAGCACTATACAACTACCCGGAAAAGGGAAAAACATGTTATAGTACTACAACTAGAAAATGTGGCCTTTGATCTTGAAAGTTTGTAATGCGCTGGCTGTGACTTGATCAAACTCTGTAACAATTTTTAGCCAAATCGATCAATCTACATGTACGTCTGAGTTACAGCGACTTAAAGATTTAAAATTTGGGGCGGACCTCCACCTTGGATTTCACAGTAGGTGGATTTCAATACTTGCATGACCTCCGCGGACCCACAAAAGCACACGCGTACAAAATTTGAGCTAAGTCGAACAATCTGCGGCGTAGTTATTGCGATTTCAAGGTTGAAAATTTCGTGGCCGTCCGCCATCTTGAATTTGACCGGAAGTTGATTTTCAAAATTCTGCAGCCTTTGGGACCCAGTGCAGCAGCATGTCAAATTTCAACGCAATCGGGCAATGTGCGGTTGATCTACGGTATTAATGATTTAGGCTTAGCAAATTTTAAGGGGCCCAAACCTCTGGACGCTTCGTAGAGGTTCGTGGGCCGAACTGTATCAAATTTGAAATGATCATACAGCGCATTCATCGGAGCTTAATTACAGGTTTGTTTTAGATTTCAGTTAGGCCTAACTTCCTCCTTTTCGAAACGTGGGCGGCTCAAATGTGAGTGGTGTTGAAAATGGCCAAGTTTCGCACTTTTTGTCCTCCCTGTAAAAATTAGGGGAGTGATGGGCTGATGCATAATCAGTGAATAATCAGGTTTCGCCTATTTCTGAAACTCCGGCATACATTTGGTGGGTGGGCTCTCTGCAGCAGCCAAGAGTCGAGATCCGGATAATAGAAGAAAGGGAGAAGGAAAGTTCATCAGCAAAACTTGAGGTCTTCCGAGTTCCGACATACGCTGTGCGGCCTAATTATGAGATTCACAGGCTGCACTGTTGCTGAAGTTGGGGTGGATAAATGACATCAGCTTAATGATAGAGAGCCATTTGACGCTGAGCGGATCAGACCAACCAGGAATATGTCAAACAAGGAAGCTGTCAACGTTCCATGGCTTTCATCAAACACTATACCGGTAACGTGATACTTCACGCGCAGATGGCACAAGCAGAAGCAGATAAATTTTTCCTGTCACGAGTCACGACGAGATCCGATACAGCTGATTAACGCGATAGCTGATAGGTAGCCAGGTTATGAGGGATATACGAAAATCGCAGTCAAAACTGCACAAATCAATGTCGACTTTTTTAAATAGCGTAATTCGCGGAGAATTCACGGCACCGCTTCACGGTCACATAACATCGCATTGACAAGCGCTTTTCACTCCTTCATTGCCTAGAAAATTAACTGCCGAGCTAAGTAAAACGTGCCAGAACATGCCAAACTGCCAAGCCTAAATTTTCACTACCAGACGACTCTCAGAAATGCCAAATTTGACTTATTTGTCATTGCAAAATGTCAGTTAAAAACCTTGTGTTAAAGCATCAAATAATGATCATTGCGGTTGTTTTAGGTCCAGTATGTGATGTTTAACTGTTTTTAGCATCCAAAAATTTATGGATTTTAACAAATGAAGCGCAGCGAACGTGAAAAACCATGGCAAATCACGGAATACGCCAAAATTCACGGCAGACGCTAAATATTCACGGCTTTCGTGAATAATATTCCGTGAATTCGTGATTTCGGTCTAGTCCTACAGGTTAAACCTGTCCGTTCCTGGCTTATAACTCTTTTACTGCTGATATCTTACGTTACGCTGGGACACTGACCTCTGACCCTTTGACCTTGAACGTTCGTACTGTTTCGGCTGTGGCGTGATCAGGCTTTGTACCAAATTTTAGCCAAATCGAACAATCTATACGGCTAAGATAGAGCGATTCAAAGATTAAAATTTGTGGGCCGTCTGCGATCCTGGATGTGGCGGGAAGTTAATTTTCAATATTCTACTGCGTTCATCGGGACCCATAACGCACTGCCACCAGCACGTCAATGTCAATTATGCAATCGGGCAATGCGCGGCCGAGTTATTGCTGATTTAGCAAATTTCCGACGTCCGATTTTAAGAGGGCCCCAAACCTCAGGACGGCTCTCAGGGATACGTGGCTGAACTGCACCAAATTTGAGGAGGCATAGAGCCATTATCGTCGCTCACCAAGGTCGTCTTCTATAGATTTCAGGTATCTTGTTCTATTTCGAAACGCGGGCGGTCAAAGGCGGCTGGGGTCAAAAATTGAGGCCAAATTTTTCGCACTTTTTGTCCTCCCTGCGTAAAAATTTGGAGAAGAGGGGCAATATATGTCTGATTAAATTTAAGTTGTGTCTACGGCCAAACCTATGATATAGGCCTACATTCGTCCAGTAAAAAAACAAAGAAAAACGTTCAACAGCAAAACTTGTGGAATGCCGACCTATGTCGGGCGGCCTAGAGTGAACATTAAATAACATTGCAGTTTGCACACCAATGAAACATTAGATTAGTCAGTAAATCAGCTATTTCTATTCTACGCCTAAAAGAAGAGAGTAATGAACAGTCAACATTATCGTGCGGTTAGTTATTCCATTATACTAAACGTGTACGGTGTAGTGGGCTATACTAGCATACTAGGGGTGGAATTAAAGGGAATGAGCAGAAAAATTGTATGAACATCTGGGGAGATAGATGCCCCCGATGACTATCCAGTGAATTATCAAGATAGATTGACTGATCGATTGGATGTCATAAAGGTAATTTTATGTAAGTAAGTAAGGAAGTAAGCAAGAGTAGTTAAAAGGGTGCATCAATGTATTCCGCCGGTCGGTCTGAATTACTATGGGTACTTTCGTGATCGTTATCCATGCACTTCTGCTACTATCTTTGACAGACAGTCGCGTGCCGGTTAGTAAGCCAACACAAGTGTTCTCGATAGACCATAAAACAGCTTTACTCTGGTGAATACAAGAAACTCATCAGAAGATGAGATAGCGAACGTGAACTTTCTTTACGATAACATCGTATGCGCAATAGTAGACTCGTGCAGAAATTCCGCCACAGATCGACGCGGTTATGTGTTGGAACGCAGGTTTACCACAGTCAGTGAAATAACGCAATGCAACGGCAATTACGCCGTTCAAGGTCATTCAAGGTCACCGATTTTGGTACCAATCGAAAGTTCATATACGATTTCATATTAGTGATTAATAGTAACTTGCTCCTATCTTGCACCGTTTCCGAGATATAGCGTTCGATAGGCCCAAAATCGCTATATTCGGCTACCCCTGTTGTGTTTAACTCTCCCGACGGAGGGGTTCCCCTGGGACGATCTCCGTAAATTTTTTATCGAAAGGTCACGGATGGCCAGGGTACCAAACGGCATAGAAACATTGCCGAAAATTTCAATCGCCGGAGTAGGGTGCACGAACGTTACAGACCACAGACAGACAGACGACAGACGGACGGACGACGAGTTCACATTCGCTAAAAACTAGCTTATTGCCTCTGTCTCTCGTTTAAACACTACACTATACCCAACCCGGCGCTGAGAGAGATACCGCCAGATGTTATATCTAACTGAGAAATGCCAACCTTGTCGCTGGCGGAGGCGATGGCCTGCTCTGAGCGCAATCGTTGAAAGGCAAACAGAGCGCGGATGATGAAGACGTTGCAGAAGAGAATAACTGAGAATGGAATGACAGTGACTGTCGTCAGAGCGATCCATGGTCGCACGAACGACTCGTAGTAACTGCAGCAGTTTCAACAACTTCATGTGCAGTAATATTCTTGCTTAAGTTTATCTGTTTTTATCACAAAACTTAGATAATAGAATCTACTGAAATTCATACATCTTGGCGGTACCCGTGGGAGGCCGCCTCGACAGCCGCCGCCGGAGAGGCCCGAGAGGGGTCTGGACAGTTCACTGAGTTCAGCCAAGTGGGACCGAAAAGCCGGGGTAAAGAAAGTGTGTCACTTGACCAGGGCAGTACAGGAAAGTGGCGTAACTTTGGATGTAGCCGCCTGTAGCTATGCCTTAATCGCGTTCAAGGTTCTGTAGCATATTCTTTCTGGAGGCAGACTTCATATAGGCAGAAGATACATTTATTTTCCATGAATAAAATTATGAGAAAGCGGAAACACAATACAAGAATCAACATACCATCAAGTAACGAGTCTGTGAGAGTAGTAAGCTACCTTGCATTTATTATGGCTCAAAGTGATCCGCCCCATTTTCTGAACGCTAGAAAATGTCATTGCTTAAATGTAACACAGTATGTGGGAAATCGTGTTTTCTAAACATTTCGGTGATAATTAGACCGGATCTTTCAGAGGCCCTAAAAATCCTGTACTTCACGGTACTTCACTGCACTACGCTGTCGATGGACCCGCTTGTACGTGTAACAGCCATCAGCTCGACGAACGACAGCTGATTTGTCATGTTTACACTGCAACGTAATGTTTTGTAAGCAAACAAACAAACACAAGCGAACAAGTGCAGCGGCAGCACTGCAGTTACATCTCACGCGGTATGTGACCCATTGGTGCTTCTATCCAGTGACGTCTCTAACACCCAGAAAAGTGGGAGCCATTTTAGGGCCAGCATAAATCTAGCGGCAAAACTCAAAGAGGGGCAATTTTTATCTTTACTTCACCAAGTTGGTTCACACAACATTCATTGATTATTTTCAAAATATCGGTACATCGAAAACTCTGCTTCGCTGAATAGGAGTTGGCGTCTCGCATCGCCTTGTCCTATATGGCCTATCAGCTGCGCATCTGCATTTTAGCGTATGAAAAATTCGGCCAACCAAGGGGCCAGCCAAACTTCTGGGGGCATGACCCCCTCTGCCCCCGCACACACGCCACAGCCGGTCTGGCCTATCTGTCTCGCATTAAGAATCTCTCGCCCTACTAACATTCCTGTTGTGAACAAATCAGAGTAAACAGTGGATGGTATGCAGCGTTGGCGTACTTGTATGCGGCAGTGGGTCGTCCACAGTTGTCCACGAGCACCGTGACAGTGTCGTTGACTGGTCGGTACTCGGCGCCACGAGTCCAGAACACGGCGAAGTTCTTGGTGACGGCCAGGAGGAAAGCGCCGAGCGCGTAGTACTTGGCGCGGGTGGGCAGCCAGCACTCGTGCTTGTGCAGAGGGAAGCATATCGCCGAGAAACGATCGATTGTAAAGATCACGAGAACCCAGATCGACGTGTCACCGCTGTTTAGAAAGATCATCATCATCATCATCATCACTGTAAGTAAGTAAGTAAGTAAGTAAGTAAATGATTTATATAGCGCCGAAGTCTTAGAAGAATCAGGGCGCGTGGATAGAGATATTCTAGGCAAGGTGGGCAGCTGAAGTGGGGTAGGCTGACTGAAAGCAAAATGTCTTTAGATTGCGTCTAAAAGTAGGAAGTGAGTGAGATCATCATCTCGTTCGTTTATTTACATGCTGACAAAAATACGAAGTTAGAACACTCGACTCGAGTGTTTGTGAAAGAGACGTACAATGAAATGCGGGGATGTTGTGAAAGTTTGAACCTTTGGTGCTTGTTTTGGCCTTGACATTGAGTTCTGTGGCACAGTTATGTGATCATTTTAAGTGTGTAGCATTGTTATTCGACAGAAGTGCCGTGGCTTGCTTTTTGGACCACTATGTCATTGGAGTGCGTTAATGTAAAGGAAATAAATAGCTTCGTAATTCTGGGCAAGTCCAGCTAAAGTCAACATTATTCTTCTCAGTATATAACATGCCTTATATTACATATTACAGTACAGTGCCCCTGCAACAGTTCCTGTGACAGCGCCACTTAAATCTCGTTCATTCATTCATCTATTCATTATATTAAGTTTAAAAACAAAGTTTACGAGCATGGTGACGTCGAAGGCTTATCACAACGTAGCAGCCGGACACAGCTTGAGATTGGTTTGAAGCGATTTTCACATTTTTTTACTCTCCAACATCTTTGCAGTTTATTAGCCGCATTATAAAATTTTGCCTCTACCTATTACACACATTACACACTAATATTAAATTGTGCCGTGCCTGGTGTAGAAGACGAATTTTTCGAGCTTGCACGTGACCGGATGTAGTTTTTTGAAGATGACGTCACCGCCGGTGACTGCCTGCAGCCAGTCGGGAATGAGTCCGCTGACGAGTACCATCATGTCGGCGGCGGCCATGACAGACAGGTGCACGCTGGTCGTCGTTCCCGACATGCGGCGTCGCGTCATCACGACCAGCACCAGAGTGTTGCCGCACACCCCGACCACGAAGACGACCGGCGCGCCGAAGATCCATAGCGCCGAGACCAGGTCGAGACGGCCGCCGTCGTCGTCCGCCGACGAGGACGCGTTGACGGCGACGACCGGCGATGACGACGACGTGATCGCGTCGTACGGCTCCATTACCGTGCTGCAACGCTTGCCGTGACGTCGCAACAGTCCGACAGAGCGGCGCGGAACTGGTTGTCCGCCACTGACTTGCGTTTCATTCTAGCTGTGTCGTCAGTCACACTGATCATGTCTGCTGCTGCTGCTGCTGCTGCCGTGGCGCTGCTTCTATGCGCTCTGTCGTTCGACACTGCGCATGCAGCCACCCACGGAGATCGTTGCTAGGGCTCGGCGGCAATGTGCACTATTGTGCAGCTGCAGTACGACCTGCAACCCAGTTATTAGGCCACTGCTACTATGTAGACGGCTGCTTGGCGCCAATGAGGCAAACCAAAATATCTTTGGGTCCATGCCATAGTTCTTCTGTGCGTCGCGACTCGTAACCACTAATCAATCATGGAAGCAGTAGCTAGTGGCTGAACAGCGTGAAAGAATGACACCGCAGAGCGTTATGTGACAATCCATCACCGACACTAAAGGACTTTGGTCTTGCGATGCAGCATGCACACACATACCACAGCACCAGTCACTTTGCACTTAGCTCTCACGCCGTATGTAAGCAAATTATTATTTTCCTGCCCGGCGCGGTTTAGTTTGCCTGAGCGCAGAGTAGATCATCATTTTAGGAACATGCTCAGAGTTGTTTGTGGAGGGCCGAGTAAGTGCCTGTCACCTCTCAGTTATGAGTCAGTTTTGAGTCTGATGTTCTAATACGTGACAGTTTCCAGTGGATTCATAGGCGTAGCCAGGATTTTCTCTGGAGGTGCACTCTTTTTTCCCTCAAAAGTTGATTACCTTTTTAGTATACAGACTAAATTCCTAAATTAACCACTACCACCCTCCAATCCTCGCCGCGCATTAATAATTTCCCCAAAAAGCTGACTTTTCGCTATCCCTGGGATACACTTACAATTAACTTACCACTCTAAATTAAGCCCTCAATTTTTTCTTCTCGCCTAAGGGTGCACCCCCTGGCTACGCCTATAAATGGACTGTCATACTGCGATGGTTAGTACGGATGATATCACGGAGACGCGTGCACATGGACCGCGCAGTATGCAGGCAATTTGTGGAGACAGTTTCGCTCCAGCGTGGAACTTGTTCGGGTTGACGACGACGACGACGACGACGATGATGATGATGATGATGCAGACCTATACGGCTTTTGATCGCCACAGAGGCATCGGTAATGTACAGACTGCGTCTACATTAATCAGTCTGCTTTTTAACAACGGCACCACAAGACGACTGCCATGGGACGTCTGCGAGACTAGACCACGCGTACACTGCCACGAGCAACAGACCGCATCAGCTGTCACACACAACCGCATTCGACACAGCTCATGTATTCCGCTGTACGATCCGGCCAGACCGTGCAATAAAACGAGACGTATCTGCGACCGGAGACCGCTCACCCATAGAGGTCCATGGCTCATCTGTGCTTGTACCATCGCGGCTCCCATTGCCAACGCGATATACGGTCCTCGCTGCTGTTTCGAGAGTGCGTTGGTCCGTTGGGGTCGATCCACTTTGACATCTAACCGTTCGACTTCTGCCGCTTAAGATACTCACCAAGTCTGAAGTTTATGTGGCTGCCTCTCAGCTACTCTTATGCAGTTCAGAGATATAAGATATGTTGTCCTCGTGAACTTGACCTTTGACCTTTAAACTATACAAGTTCTATGTACGCGGTGCTTTGTGTACAATATAACAGATGACCGGATGGACAGACAGACGGACAGACAGATGGGGGCATTTTTATTTGCATAGAGGGATGGACGTATAACAGCAATTTAAGAAACAAACAAGAATTTACTGTAAGCCTACTTGGAGTATAAATGCTGTTGGAAGTACGACACAGCTGCGATATAATAGCAACAATACTTATGGCTTGTCTCCTCTGCGTAAGTGCAGTGCCTCTATGTAATAACGGCCCATAACAGGCCTATTATTAATAATAATTACATGTGATCTTTTGTAAACTGAGATAACCGGATAGACATTAATGTCCTAGTACACACTAATAAATATAATATGTATAGACACAAATCCATGTATCCATGGCATACAAAAACGTAGCAGGTTACTCTTGATGATAGCTGACGCAAAACGCCTAAACTAATAATACTCAAGTAAAATAATTCATTTTGCTGAAAACTGTGAAATCGTATTCAAAATCACAACGTGAGTGAAAAGCATGGGACCGAACACGGGCTGCAGTGAAGCAAACTAAAGCTGCACCGAAGATACTAGGATTCTGGTATTTTTGGCTGCACTAGTCACTATATGGGCCTATTATGTCGGTGAATTCGCCACACACACGCCGGAAATATAATAATGGGGTCAAAATAATGTGGCGGTGTAACTGGAATTAGTCGATCTGTGGTTGAGCGAGCGACGGTTTCATGACGGGTGTTGACAGCGAGCGAGCGTGACGTGTCGATCGGTGGCGTACAATGCCAGCTTTTAATCGATCTACACGTGGCC
>Ga0209562_1000931_pt1 | contig 10741 bp, 8 predicted proteins | sample WorMetvacBELIZE2_FD_187399 | JGI IMG/M metagenome (GOLD analysis project Ga0209562, IMG submission 187399) | Marine gutless worms symbiont microbial communities from Max Planck institute for Marine Microbiology, Germany - Olavius vacuus BELIZE.2... | ecosystem: Host-associated > Annelida >...
AATGAATGTCATACTGAATACAGTATTCACAGCTAAGCAAACCAAAGCTAAAAAAATTCTGGACCCAGAAGAAAATTAATTAACTAATTAATTTACTAAATTTACTTTAATAAAATTAATTAATTTACTTACACACAACAGCTTCATTAGTTAGTACAGAATGACAATATGAACATTTAATGATTTTAAATAAACCAGTAGTAATTACTACTTTACGTTACAATGCATTGTTAATTTGTTACAAATAACACAGACACAACTTCTGTCCTGCAAAGCGACTACTAATCATAAAACGTTGTGCATGCAGATCCAGATCATATCCAAAACTGAACTGACTGTCTGTTACCCAAAGGCCTAATGATTCCAAAAATTTGTTCATAACATTTTAAGTAATCCCCTGCTTAGAAACGGACGGCTCAAAACAAGCCGAGACAAAAAAGTAGGCTCCTTGGTGGAGGTAAAAATTTCAAAGCAAGATGACATACTGATTTCACCGGGGTTGACAGTTGCTTCCAGTCTTTCAGCACATTCAAAATAACATTCAGACGGCGCTACAAGTGTCCACCGTTTTGTTCCCAAGACCTGCGCCTGCCATGATGGGTTTCCTACACTGTCTATCTGATACAACAACAGAATATACAAATACAGTGATATAAAACCATCTGCATCACTGCTACTGGCAGTACTAATAATAATAAAAGCAAAAAGGTCGTCTAGTTAGCATTGTGTTTCATGTTAAACAGCTATATTACGTGCAAATCAGATATTGTTAATATGCGATAATGTTAAGTTGTCTTGGAGTAAAATAATTAGGAAATTCAGAGAAAATTATTTAAGTGACATGCTATTTGACAGCAATTATTTCATATCCTATATGTGCAGAATAAAATGACAGTTAATGTCCTACTTCTGGCAAACTGACAATTGGAATGTACAAAGAATAAAGCATAAATCATCTTACAGCTCTTCTTAACTAGTCGCAACAAAGTCTGGTTGTAAATGATGACATGCTGTGTGACATCTGCCTTCAAAATAAAAAATATACAAAAAACACCAGCAAAGTATATCATAACTAACATGTAAACGAGCTCCAAATCCTGGGCTACCCATAAAAATCCAATCAGTTTTGCTCGACTCCGCCTCATCTGGCAGAAAATATGGTCGACTGTAATGCGTCCGTAGAATGTTAGCAGCAGAACTGTCACAGTTGCTCCTGTTCACAACAACAGTCACATATATATCACAACAATACTGAACAAATACAGTGAAATAATCTACGACAAGTAGTTCTTTAAGTTACACAATGTGGAATGTGGATACAACAAACAAGATGCCACAAAGAGGGCTGGCTTAAGTAGAATACATACCATCCGATATACCATGGCTCAGAACCATTTTGTAGGCTGGCACGTTCATCTGTCATAAGGAACACATCACTGAGGTTACTGAAACCAGATTCATATGGAAAGAACTGGCAGTCTTCACTTGACAACAGTGCTGGACTGTCATTGGCATAGATTCCACGGAAAAACTCAAAATTAAACGTCTGAAGAGCTGACCAGTTCAGCATGGCATCAGTAACAATGACTGGTCGTCCGGAGTAGGCATAATGTTCCTCAAACCGCTCACGGCCGAGCCGGGACACACGGTCGACTTCGGTCAAACCACGACAGATTCTGCAGTTCGCTGGAGGACGAAATAATGTTAACAACAATGAATCAACTGCAACCAGGCAATGTTCGGAAATGAAGGTCTGCAATCCAAAGAAATCATAAATGTACATGTTTTATGCAAATAACGATCATTAAAATATGCAAAAAAGTAATGCATAGTGTGATTTTGGGGACAAATTATATTTTAAAAAAAATGTCTACATAAGGCAATACATTTATAAAACAACATGGAGAAACAAACTTTTGGCAAGCTGACTATAAAAATGAGTGTCCGAAAACAGTGGTGAAAAAACTCAAATTTGAGTCCCTAGTCATGTCATGCCACTGACTTCTATCCACACAAATAGAAAATAATGCACATAAATTTGTTATTTTAGGTCCGTGCCATGGACATGCAAAACAGCCAAGTTCAGCCAATAATTTTGTCTGCACACACAAAAAAATAACACCGACCAGAGGTGCGCGGATATATATCTGAGAATAGATATTTGCGGATATCAGTTATTTTTTGCAGATATGGATAGGATACAGATTCTTTTTCGATGATCTTGCGGATACGGATATGCATATGGATACGGATAGTGACCACATTATGGTTGCACGGTAAATGTTCCGAATTGGTACAGTCGCGTGCTGTAGTGTACGTGTTGAAGGCCTGTGATGCATGCTCAGACATGGGCCAGTTATAGCGCAGTGTACCGATTCCGTAGTCTTTCCCAGTTGCACTGCTTGTTGTAAATGTTTTTCTGTCAGATGCAATGATCCATCGCAGTCGCTAAAGGTCGGCCAGCCATCACCACTGTTCATAAATCATAACACCAGCATGTATACCCCTAAGCCGTATTTTTTTGCGGTAACGGCTGGCTTGAGGAATTTTACGGCGGCGGCTTAGGCCTATACCAGCATGGCAAATGTGTCATCAGTTTCTAGTCATTAGTGCCACTGAAGACATCAATGTAGCGTAGAATATTTGTTTTATCACTAACTTAATGCTGCACTTACACCAGAACAGAACAAGCACGCAGTCTGAGTCTCTAGGAATAGACCCTGAACGTACGCTATAGAGTGTGTAACTCGGCCATACATCGCATTCTTGCAATGGCTTTGACAGTTGGCAAACTCTGCTTATTAAAGAGTGCAATGAATGTACTACATTTTAACTTTCGTTGGTATACAGAAAGTTTAGTATTTCTGTAATTTCTAATTTTTTTGGTATAATTTCTCAGCTAAAACAAAACAGCGAAGAACTGTATAGTCTGATCTATAGTTTTGTAGTAAAGCAATAACAAACATTACCTGCAAACCGCAAACATCAATCAAAACTGATGTTAGCTGTGAAAAAGGCGAAAGCATCAAACAGACGACAATAAATATCAATATAAATGCTGCTATGAGGAAGGTCCTCAGTTTTGTAGAAGGTACTCGCTGTTCACCGCTAAGTGTATAAATGCACTGAACTGAATGCAGCGCGGCCAATTGTTCCGCTGTTAACTGTGCACGGCGCAATCGCTCAGCTACAGTGCTAAATTGTTCTTTCAATTTTCTTTCACGCATAATTGCACAATATTAGCAAACAAGTATTTGTTTACATTCAGTCTGTTTACAAACATCATAGATAACATTATAAAATGTTAAAATATCTAGACACCATAGAAAGGACATACCATTTTCACCCAAAAGTCGAATTTGCTTTTTCGTCACAACATAACGAAAATCATAATGGCCTATTAGAACATGACAAACATACCTACATTTTCTTACTCCTCGTGTACATCTGTATCATTTTTACATATTTAGAGCGTATCTAACTCTGTTAGAGCGAGCTCTTTCTATTGTATTTCTGTCTTTCCGACGTTCTGTCTGTCTGTCTGTCTGTTACCCTACCAGTAAGGTGTTGACTGCAATACCACTAACGTTATGCAGTGAGTATTATGTGAGTAGCATTACGAAGACGATATTTTGTCTATCTGTCTCAGTCTGTCAAACGTGTGATGACAAAACGAAATGCGGTAGTCGTCTACAATATATCAACATCAGACGATAAATAGCTTCCTGTAGTTTTTCGAGAGCCAAATTTCGTGGTCCCGAATTTAAGGGTTCACTCCGAACTACTGTATTAAAGACAGCCTTAAAAGGTACCCTCCGAGGCCCTTTTAAGTTTTAATCATCATCATCATTATCATCACAACTTGCTATATGGCGCCACTCAACCGATGCTCAGCAGCGCCTAATTACAACAGTACAGTTTATACGGTACAGTTTAAACGGGTAAAGAAAACAAGTAAGTTTTCAGTTGGCGACAGAAACTATCATGCGAATTTATGCTCCGGATGCAAGCCGGCAGTGAGTTCCATACGCAGCAGGTCCTGCAATAGTAAATGAACTGTATGTCAGCAAGGCGCGTCCTTGTCCGTCGGACAACGAAGTCACCACGTGTTGATGATCGGAGACGGTGATCGTTGCAGCGGCTACACGGGTCGGTCAGGTACTTGCCATGGAAACATCAAGACGCACAGTTTGTACGCTATACGCCTGTGAACGGACAGTCAGTGTAAACGGTGTGGCAATGGTGCTGAGCAGACCAAACGGGCAGCACTGTCCTGAATTCGTTGCATTATTTACGCACAGCCACACTGTCGAAAGTGCAAGTTTGACCAACAGTTGGCAACAATCTGCAATAACTTGGAAACGGTGCGAAATAATAGTCTTATTAAATCACTAATAGAAAGTTACATATGGGCTTTCGATTGGTACCGTCACGCTCTGTTCGCTGGAGTCCAGGGCGTCCGACACCCCGACGCTGAATGTGACCGATTTTGGCCACACACTAATTGTTAATATCGACGACACGACACGGGACGGAACTTCCTTTTTACTCTTTTCTTTATTTTCTTTATTTCTACCAGCGACGTTCTCTTACTCGGACGTGGCAACATCATCATCTCTCTGTCGCCGAGGTCGCACCCCACGGATGAGGTCGGCCTGGCGGAGGCGGTGGCCAGTCAGCGCGTCGCTCGTGGTTAACGTCGCCTCCCTGTATGGCGGTGATAGTGTGGGGCCTCGGCTGCGGGATGACGGGGTGAAATTGTGGAGTTGTCCCTCCCTACTCACATGAATACCATGGTATCGAGCTGTGCCTGGCGATTGTCTAGAACGCCTGCACGGTCGTTCAGGCAGTCCTGATGATCATCTAGCGTAGCCACACAGCACCGTTTCCGTCTTTACTGCGAGAATTAATTAAGAGGCGTACTGAACTCATCGTTTCGAGCAGTATACGGTCACTCGCCACCGTCTCTTTGGCGCCTTCACCAGTCACACTGCCAACTGGTTCGCTGTCTATTTCTCAAAGAAAATCGACGATATCCGGCATGCTACTACCGACCTACCAGCACTTGAGACGGTGTGTAGAACACCGTCAACACTGTCATCATTTCGGCCATGCACGCGTCCGAGAAGGTTCGGCGCACAGTCATGAGGTATCAGATCAAGTCCTGTTCTCTTGATCGGGTACCTTCCTGGTACGCGAATTCATCGACCTGCTTCTACCATAGATCAATAGCGTCTGTATGTATCTTCTGTCTGCAGTACACTGCTGAGCTTGAACAGCTGATCTTGTGTAACGGTCTGCACATCCACCAGTATGCCGACCACATGCAGCCAAGTTTATATCAGCGTTTCAGCGATGCACGTGTAGCCGTTCACAGCTTCGATGTCTGCGTCCATGACGTCAATGAGTGGATGAGAGCCAGCAGACTGCGGCTGAACCCGACCAGCACGCAGGTCATGTGGCTCGGCTCCGGCCAGCAGCTGAAGCAAGTTTACGTCAACGACATCCTGGTGTTGTCGACCACCGTCCCGGTCGTCGAGAGCGTGCGTGACCGCAGTTATCCTCGACAGCCGGCTCACAATACCGGCACACACTGAGACACACAGTGTCCCCTTCTGACAGACTATAAAGTGCGGCGAACACACATAATCTCGTTGGCGGAGATAATAAGCTCAACTCTTCCTCTTTCGCCGGACTGATTTGACGGACTCCGCGACGTTTTCAGATTTTTCTGCTCATCCGTTTTTCGGTTTAGTTTTTACTGTGCTGCATGGAATGCAGAAAAACGCGGTTTAGCAACGAGAATTCTGTCCGTCCGTCCGTCTATCTGTCCGCTCGCCCGTCAACCGGCCCCCGTTGGAGCGAAATCGCCGATTTTCAGTCGATAATCGCTCGTAGCGCCTCAGCGATAGCAGTTAGCAAAAAAGTTCAATTAGCACCAACTATAGGAAGTCGACAACGCGCGCTTTTCAATGAGCCTAACATAACATCGTACGTTCCCCTAACCTCCCAAAAAGGGTCTCAAAACGCAAAGCGGTCGTTTTCCAAGTAAAATCGCACTTTGCTTAAAGATAGTCTACTACAAAGTTTGTTTGTGTGAAAACTGTCAGCGACAAAGTTGTATGGCATTCATTGGCCTAACTAGCCTATCCGTACAATAATGATTGGCGGGGGACATCCCCTTCTACGCGAAAATTTAGCGGATACTGACCCACTCCCTTGCAAAAAGCCGATTTTCAATCCATTTTCGATAGTTTTGCAGGCCTATTGCGTCACATTGGTTGAAGATAGACCTATTGTCTGCAGAATATCGTCTTCCACTTTTGGCCACAACTGCCCTACCTTGCAGTTCGGTCTCTCTGCGATAGCTGAGCTACTTGTTCATTCATTCATTCATTTATTTGTCTCAGACATAGCATATGATATCAAATCATTAAGTCGTAAGATACGTACCAATGCTACAAGCTATAAAGCAACTGTAGGCCTATGAGCCTAACGATTCAAACGCTGATCGATCGTCATTTCATGAACCACAGCAATCGTGTGATAGGTATTCAGCTTTGAAACTACAAGTTACTCGTATTGTTTAGTGTAAAATAACGCAATTATCAGGTTCAAATACACGAATAATGGCTTAATGAAAGCCACATTAAAATAAGTCAATTCTTCAAACGACATTCAAAAGCAAAAAAATGTCCGAAAGCAAGTATAAGCTGCATATGAACGATAACATATTGAAACAACTGATAATGCTATAACAATGGCGTTTATATCACTCAGAATGTGGGGGCACATTGGACCACGATAAATGTAGGGGCAAAACTCGGTTGTATATGTGTCATGTGAGGAGGAATTTCTTTTATTTCACCAAATTTAAAGGTCTACACAACTGTCAGAAATGGTTTCTAAAATATCGCTGTATTAAAAACTTTCTGAAAAGTGACAACTCAAATCAAATTGCTTTAATATACGCACAGACTGCATACATTTTTTTGCTGTAGCATTTTACAGTACCCAGGGGCCTGCCTGCCAGTAAATCCCCTCTGTCTCCTCATGTACAAACGCCACTGTCTGTTCATAAGCAGCACACTTGATGATCCAGTATAATATAACATATCGAAAACGTAGCAGTTCAGTTTATATAGTTAACCGAAACTTTAGCATTTGTTAGGGTCAGGGGCGTCTACTATATACCTCTGCCTTAGTCAGTGGAGACAAATCCTCCTATACCTTGCGTCACCGTCTCGTTTATTTACATATGATTAGCGCCACTAACATGTCATACAGTACAGCTCTCCTCTCCTTTGTCACCTTTCTTCTCCTTTCCTGTTTCATCTGTTTTGGCTGAGGCTAGAGGGTCTGGACAGCGACTGCCAAACGCACTTTGATGCATTTAGTTCAAATTGTTGCATTTGGCGTCGGCGAAATTTTAGCTGCTAATGACTCTGGTGGCATTTTATTAACAGAAGCGGGTGATTCTCTAGCCGTCTTTATATATATTGCTCAAGAGAAAACGTCGCAGTGGTATAAACCTCAGTGACAGAACCGCACCAGGCCTACTCACAACTACAAGATTACAATCATAGTATAGCACAAATTAATACTGTTTTAATAAAGCTATCAAAGCACGAACTTGAATGCTACCCCCTTGCTGGCCGTCAATTTTCTTCTGGTGCAAAACGGAGGCAGTTTGCCTCCGTCGTCCTCTCTGTAGACGCCCCTGGTTACATTGTACATAGTGAAACTGAATTCATCTATTGCAAATCGTCTTTATAACAATGCACAGCAATTTCGATACAGCTTGAATAAAATGTAGCTGATATATATAAAACGCCATAAACTAAAGACAGACAATGCGATACATATGCGTCAGGTATATGTAAGCAGTATACAAAACCAGCGCTTTTCGTCAACCAAAAAGTCGCTAGAGGCTTACGTATCAACGTTATGATGAATTTATAATAATGTATTTTTTCCAATGCACATTCCGTGATACTCGTACATTAAAATATGCGTTTCAAACATCTGTGCTTTTAGGCTATCATAAGACAGAAGTAAAATTTTATAAAATCTTCAGAAACACTAAATTTAAAGTACAGTTAAACAGCCGATTTGCTTATTTTTGAGGGACCATCTGGTATACAGCCTAGCAGCCGGCCGCGGCACTCGCACGTACACAGTCACAAATAGCGCTGATTAAAAATGCAAAACAATTCTCTCGACTGATACGTTGTTTGATAACCCTTGAACTGTAGCAGAGTTCACGGGGCTAAACTCCAACTGTTTTGTCGAATTTGTTCGACATAGACTCAGGCCATGGAATGCAGAGATTGGGCATATAGTGTAGTGTTATTTCTATGGGAAAACAGAAAGACGTGAAACTGTAAACAAAACATGGTTTCAGCAGTACATAGCAGTTACTTATCGACGATTAGAAAACTGGTTCAACAGCGAAGCATCCACCACGACGTCAACCAAGAGCGGGTTTCGAGTATACATGCTCTGGTTCCTTTGGTTTCACACCTTCGTAATAATTATCATCAATCTTTGAGTAAATGTTGTCGTCAAACGCCGGGTTCTTGTGGTGACTTGGTTCTGTACAGACATCCATTCACACGCAGTCTTACCATTTCGACTTTCATTATGAGGCTCTCGCGCTAAAACGTGTTACGCAGTATACTCTGTCTGTTCTCTGTCTGACCCCTTCGAGCTTGTATTTTTTGTATCTCAAACCAAAAAGTCTTAGAAACCTTCTAATTTCAATGAAATATTCTGTGTGGGTAATGTGACACGTGTGAACAATAGCACTGTTTTAAAGTCAAATGGTTGAAGGTCAAGGTGTCACCGGAGCTGAGGGCAGAGACCCGAGACCGGCAGATTCAGGTTCTTGAATCTTGACATCGAGAGGCATACCCCAGAGCAGCTATAGTGGTAACAGCTGTCAAGTTTCAAACATCAACAAGAAAACTGTCACGACCACAAATGCGCCACTTCACTGACCAAGGAACATATCAGTTAGTACGTATAACACATTTGGTAATCGGAAAATTGCAGGAAGGGCCATAATATCTCTATCGTCCAGAGTGGCAGTAAGTATATTGTTCTTTGCACACAAAGAAATTGATCTCGTCAGCACCATTAGTCATCCAATTATCTTTAGTACAAGGTCATCTGTCGCACTGTCACGTGAATCATTGCTACGCGACCTATAAGTTCGTTGTTCACACCATGCCACTCAAAGACGCGCGATGTACGACATCGTTGAGACGGTTGAACTGCTGCTGCTGCTGAGACTAGAGACCATGCTAGTGATGCTATCGGTTTTGTCACACATTTGCAGTATAGTTAGAAGTTGCACGTGGTGCTTATGTCAGTGGTTACGTGACGGACACGTGTCGGGGGCCCCACACCAACGTAAAGCGGGGCCCTTTTCTCATATACGCGTAGCCAGGATTTTCTCTGCGGGTGCTTCTCTGGGGGTGCACTTTTCTTCCTCCAAAAAGTTGACGACCTTTTTTAGTCGTCGTTACGTTTAAGCCTACACTGAACGTTCAAACGTCAAAACCGCGTGGGAAAAATTTTGCAGTTGATCGGGGCCCCCTGGCGGCGTGGGGCCCCTTTCATGGTACAACGGGCACAATGGTTAATCAGGCGCTGCAGCTGATGTCTGATGATGTGCCTTGTAGCAGTGTGTCATACTGGCGTGTAAGCAACGAAGGTATAGCGTGACAATGATTCATAGGCCTTACGACACTGTCAGGTGAAGATGACCTTGGACTTGGACTAAAGACAGATGTATGACTTAATGGTGCTGACGGCATCAATTCTTTCGTTTTGGAAGGAACCATATCCTACTAATGTCCAGTATTTAGGCTTAAATCCATCGAAGTCATTTTGTATTGAATACGACGTCATGCATAATTCGTCCTGCGGTGAGAAACACGTGCGCCAAATTAAGAATATAATTCATTGTAAATCACCTGCTGGTTTGTCGCGGCGTTTCATGACATAAACGACCACCACAATGACAATGATGATGACGAGGATCAATAACACTGCAACCACGACTCCGATCACCAGTCCCAAGCCGTCTTTGTCCTCCACTATTAAACGCAGACCACATGTACGCTAGTTTGCAGTACAGCAATAATAAATATAAATAAAACAGGAAAAAACTGGGGGAAACTGGAAAAGGTGACAATTACTGCAGGACCCATAATGCACCAGCATACCAAATTTCAGCAAAATTGACAGTCAGCGGCTGAGCTATTGTAATTTAGGGCGGCTAACCATTCAGAATTCTGGCACCGCCCGCCATCTTGGATTTGACCATAAGTGGCCAAATATCTCACTTTATAACCAACTGTATAGGTTAATTATGGGAGAGATGAGCGAAATATCCGAGTGCCATATTTAACTACACGGTGAGCTATAAAACGTGCCACTTTGTCTTCGACCGTAATTCTGGCGTCTCTTGGACGATTGTATCGCTTTTTTAGCGAACGTGAACTCAAGTTCATGTTCGCTATATGTCATCGTGCGTCCGTCTGTCGTCTGTCGTCTGTCGTCTGTCGTCTGTGACGTTGGTGCACCCTACTCAGACGATTGAAATTTTCGGCAATGTTTTTACACCATTTGGTACCTTGGCCATCCGTGACCTTTGTGTAAAAATTTTACGGAGATCGTCCCAGGGGAACCCCTCCGTCGGGGGGTTAAACCGGGGGTTATAGCGATTTTGGAC
>Ga0209562_1000933_pt1 | contig 10730 bp, 9 predicted proteins | sample WorMetvacBELIZE2_FD_187399 | JGI IMG/M metagenome (GOLD analysis project Ga0209562, IMG submission 187399) | Marine gutless worms symbiont microbial communities from Max Planck institute for Marine Microbiology, Germany - Olavius vacuus BELIZE.2... | ecosystem: Host-associated > Annelida >...
CACATGTTACATTACATACAGTATTCAGTGACAGTAGGCATTGTCATTGGTCTAAGTACATCAGCACATGTTACATTACATACAGTATTCAGTGACAGTAGGCATTGTCATTGGTCTAAGTACATCAACACATGTTACATTACATACAGTATTCAGTGACAGTAGGCATTGTCATTGGTCTAAGTACATCAGCAGATGTTACATTACATACAGTATTCAGTGACAGTAGGCATTGTCATTGGTCTAAGTACATCAGCACATGTTACATTACACGCTGGCACAATGCAGTCTAACAGTACAGTGTCAAACTCGCACTGCAAATATATCAACTACGTCTGTCATGGCATGACTGCTGCATCATAACCTCAGGCAAATTCCTTGTATGCCACTGCCTCTGTCAGCAACAACAAGAGCAACAGTTAGTAAGTGTTAGATTATGATGCATTGTGCCATGTGTCGCGTCCACTAAGCACAACGTCATTAGGTGTGAACAAAAGCTACACAACATAAGTAAAGAATTACACGACAGTATACCCTGATTGAGATATGTCAACGTCTCTTCACTCATGCGTGTCGCTGGTGATGTTGCAGCATTCAATATGTACTGAAAGCTACAACAATTCATTGCATTGTCCTACTTAACTCTCTTACACTACTCCACACCACAGATGTCGACATACAGTCACACACACAAACATCTTAACAGACATTCCAGGTTTTGGCCAATTCTTCAAGAACAACTTGAGGCTTGCTGCAGCAATACAGGCTGTGATGCATACCAACATCAAAGCAGTGAATGTGTTATTGTTTAATTGACATCAGCAGCAAACTGAACTACAGTTGAATGAAGGCATATACGACAGAGATGTGCTTGAAGCTTCATGTTATGTGTCCAATATCACTTGTAACTTGGCACAACTCGGAGTAACGTAACGGACTGCACTGAAAGCAAATATACTGTTAAAGACAAAAATTTTAGATCAATGGCATAAAGCATCAGGAGACGACAAACTGCAAACTCTTCACTGAACTACCGTTAACATGACAATTCCAACAACACATCATAATTCTGATGAAATTCACTGACCGACTTTCAGAGGAGTCGTCAACATCACCAACTTCACCAAGGTTCATAGAAGTCATCAAGCTGACCCACTCGGTGTTGATAGCATCATTGATGAAGCTCGTCGTGTCTGTGCAATGCTGCTGAAGGTTCGGCAGTGACAGTGAATGTGTGCTTGATATTGTGACACCAACCGACTGACTGGACACCGTTGAACCAGTCGGAGAACTGCGACCAGGCAGTGTTAGAGATCGGCCGCCGATCAAGTAACCAGCAAACAACGATGTTGACTGCACGTTATTGTCAGTACTGCCATCATCACGTGCTTTGCTGCAACAGCGACACTCGTACATTACAATCACATAAGACAACTGCTGTGTTTTGGATCATAAAGTACATGACTACAAGTAACAGTTTACACAAAAATTGCGGAAAAGTTATGATTAAGCCACCAGTCTACTGGACACATCTACTGCCTGTTAAATCACCCGTTGAAGTACACATGGCAAAAAAGACAATTAGAACAACAGTAAGTACACATGCTAACCCTGCAATGCTAGACAGAAAATTCACGCTTATAATTTGTAAAATACAGTAATGGAAACATCTATACACTGTGTCCCAAAAAGTCCACCTTTTTATTTTTCCAATAACTCTGCCAAAAATTAACCGATTTTAATGATTTTTGGTGTGTTAAATCCTGAAAAAATTTGACATCGATAGCTTGTACATTTACCCCCCTTACCTGTATACTATAGCCACTTTACCTTGGGAAACCCAAAAAAGTCATTTTCAACAGTATTATTCATACATACTTCAGATTGTTTATGTTATCTCAGAAAAAAACTGTTACCCCTTACTCACCAAACCTGAAAAATGTCACCACACTACCTTGTAAAATGTAAAACTTTTACATCTGACTGCAGGTAGTGTTGCATTTCTCCAAATGTTGGTGACTCGGTTGTGGGTTGGCATTGGTGGCTTTGAAAATAACTGCCCAAAGAAATAGAAAAAAACTGACCACAGAATAGGGCTATGCAGATAATAGGAAGAAGTAAACAACAGTAAATAAACAGATAAGCTGCAGTACAACAGTTGCAGTTTGTTACTTCTAAGATAACGTAATAATCTGAAGTCTGTATAAATAATACTGTTGAAAAATGACTTTTTCGCATTTCCCAAGGTAAGGTGGTTACAGTATAAAGGTAAGGGGGCAAATGCATAAGCTATTGATGTCAAATTTTCTGAGGATTTCGCACATGTAATAATCATTAAAATAGGTTAATTTTTGACAGTTATTTGAAAAAAGTGGACGTTTTTTGGACACACTGTGTATATACAGGGGCTTATTGTACAACAATTGTTAGAAAATATTTTCACTGTTTATACACAATGTGTTCCAAAAAAAGTGACGCCAAAATAGAAATCACAATAACTGCAACAAATCTTATCAGAATTAAATATCCTCTTAGCAGCTTTAATTATCACCTTTTTGGTGCAAACATTGCAAATTTCAACAAAATCCACTGCACAGTTTTTGAGCAACAGCTGTTTAAAAAATGGAGCTCAAAAAAAAGAAGTTTCCAATATGGAAAAGTCGCCTTAGCAGTTCGTACGCAATACCATCAGTTACAGTTTGTGTTCAAAGTGGTCGCCATTTATACAGTCATTTGCATGTCTCTTGTGCAGACCGTACGTTCTCTGCTGCTGCTGGACTTCCTGTCTGCAGACCCTGTAGCGTCAATCTGCCGCAGAAGGCAGTCTAGTGCAGAACAAGACCAGTCCTTGTCAGGAAATTCCTCCAACAACTCTCTGGCACTGTAACTGTTACTCTGCCTTAAAACTTTGATCAGTAATCCGTCCCCTTTAGTAAAAACCATTGCTTTTTACATCAAGCAAACGCGACACAAAAATGTAACCAACATTATGTCATTATTCGTAACACTTCCTGCAGTAAGTATGCTAATCGGTATTTTCCATATTGGAAAATTGTTTTTAAGTTCCATTTTTTAAAAAGCTGTTTTTCAGAAACCATGTGGTAGATTTTGTTGAAATTTGCAATGTTTGTGCCAGAAAGGTGACAATTGAAGCTGCTAAGAGAATAATTAATTCTGATAAGGTGTGCCGTAGTTATAGTGATTTGAATTTTGGCATCACTGTTTTTGGAACACAGTGTAATATAATGACAGCATACTTACGAAGTTTCCTGTTTGAATACTGGAGGCAATGCCAGTAGTGCTTCACTGCAACAAACAAGCATCATGACAACGTAATGTTAAAAAAACTTATTCAAAGCTTTTTAATACTCCCAAGTCATCAATAAAACATAAAAAGTCTCACCTTTTATAATGAACAACAAACGTAAGCTGAAGACACAGTAACAATTCAGCATCACAAATGGAACTTTCTGTTACACTAAACTGCCGGTAATTAATTAAGTTACTTGTTTGTAAAATACTTATATCTACTAAAGTAAGTAAGTAAGTAAAATGTAGATTTATATAGCGCATAATCGTAACACCTCTAATGTGCTAATACTAAAGACAACTCTCAAGTCTGCCCATCTCTGGGTCAACGAGCAGCACTAATTATGACCAAAATATTTAGCATAAACAAGCTTTACATTATATGCACAGGGTAAAATATGAGATAATAAGTAAAATTAAACAATAATAAGCTAAATAAAACATAACAATTAAGCAAATTCATAAGTAAATTTTTCAATCTGCAGTATTTAGTAATATCAATCTCCATCAAAACACAAATACAACTTATGCAAATATTATGGCACACAAAGACCACAAAGCCAATGACGTGTCCAATCTTTACTCTTGAGGTTGAGCTTACTCCTGACATTTGGTTAATTGAAGGCCGGTATTTAAAAATAATACTGAAAACATTAGTAAGCAAATACCTCATATTATATGGGTTAGATCCAAGTTCAGATCCCAAACCAGAAAATGAACCATCGAAGTCTGCTGCAAGACCACCATCGATGTCATCAGATTTGATGCTATTCAGCCAGCTTGCCAGACTGTGAGACATGCCTTGTTATTCTACTGCAAATAATTAACACAAGGCTGTAAAATCACCACTCAGAGTGCCAATAAAACTGAACACAACGTAATATAGAGTTTGACCGTTACTTCTGCGCACTCCGTGGAGGGAGTATGCAGATGCATACCCACACTGCGCTGCTGTGAGAGCTGTCGCCCGCCATTTTCTCCCAATTCCAGCCTCGTTGGCAGCTGCTAAACATCTGTTTTCAGCGACCGGTAGGCCGTTGACAAACACCGTTCACGTATGCTGCCAGAGTGCCTGAAGAGTCTTGTATGTCTGAATAGAAATAAGTTACTGAGTAGGCCTAGTAGCACACTTCGTAGGCCAATGCTAGTGACGTTTGTCGGTCATGTAGTCACATTCTACACTAGTTTTGTAATACAGTTTAGTTGTTACATTCGTTTTCCCCCTTCTAGTGATCCTGAATGAAGGTTCATACTGTTGGCCGGTGCGGCCGGTGTGACGTAGTTGTGGCTGAAGGCTATATGCTGGAGGCAGTAATCGAGGGTGAGATGTCGGCTAGGTGTGACGTTGCGGTGTTTCTACAGACCGTATTTTGTGCAACTGCTGCCCAGCATAATTACGCAAGTTACTTTGCATAACTATATTCAAAATAATACAGTACTAAAATAAAAATCGTAACTTACTGGCAACCTACTATAATGTAAATCGTCAATTTTGTATATCTACAAGAAACACGAACATATTAGGTATCCCTTATCATTTGTTTGTTTACATCTGATGCTGCTTTGAGTTCTTTGAATTACGTTTTGTACATTTAAATAAGTAACGCAATGATAAAACTAGCTCACTAGTCCCAGGACAGTCGCTGATGGCTGTCAATCGACTGACTGACTGACTGGAGTACACATGATCGACTTGCCAGTTGACTTAAGTCGACTTCTGACAAAAATATGTGCATTTCTGCTGCTGTTGTGCTGCAATTGTAGGGTGTAAACTACGACAACAGATGCAGCGCAATTCTTATCATGATGTCAGCAGTCCGAATCCGAAATTTTTAAATCATTTAGACAATTAGCCTCCTAATGAACAAATACGTCTAACAGGCCACATTAAAAACTGCCAAAATATGTTGATGCAATTGAACAAAATGCATTACGTCGACGTGTAAGTGTTTACTGTTTAGACCAGCGATCGACCTATTTACATATTTGCTAGCATATCCCTAATCTAGATGGTTATTGTAAGTAAATGATTTATATAGCACCGAAGTCTCAGAAGAATCAGGGCGCGTGCAATGATATCCCATACTCAATGGGGCGCGTGGACAGAGATATTCTAGGCAAGGTGGGCAGCTAAAGTTGGGTAGGCTGACTGAAAGTAAAATGTCTTTAGATTGTGTCTTAAAATAGGAAGTGAGTGTTTAGCTTGAAAGGCCAGATTTTGACCCATCCCAAGGATTTTGAGCGATTATTGCTGTTGCATGCAAACAAACGGCAGCAGGATATGTAAAAGAGCTCGTAAACAACTGCACTGCAGTAACTGTCCTGCAGTAAGAGATGTGATTGCATACAATTCCACAGACTATTATGCATGATTGCATATTAACGTAAAATGTAGCTTGTTATTCATAATGTGTTTACAGCTACAAAACCTACATTTTCATCGTCTTGAATGTAACGAACAAACACATTAAAGATGTACATAGCCTACAAACTACACGAGGCAGCCAAAAATTGCACGAGAACAGTCTTGTGTTTAAAGAAAATCTGCAACCAAGCCCATGTTGATACCACTGACCTCTGAGTTACTGCAATATTGTCAATGTTCAACCCGACGTTAGCTTTGCAAAAATTTGCCAACTGGCCAAGTCACTTCAATGACCACCGATGAGTGATGAAAGACATTTTATCACAATACAGATACCAGCACATAAGGTTGTAAATTTTCCGGAAATTTAATATTTCCGGAAAATTTCCGGAAATATTGGCTAAAGCCTGGAAGTTATATCGTGTATAATTTTCATTGGAATGCGCTGACATTCTTGGAAGAGATGCTAAATACAAGTTATTTTGTATCTTAATGCACAAATAGTTAAAACATAAAGATCTGGAGAGTTGTTTGTCAAAAACATGCTTATTTTAAAATTTTTATATGGTTATAATTAAAAATTATAAAGTGAAAAAAAAATATTTAACAGATTTCCGGAAATTTCCGGAAAGATTGGAATAAATTTCTGGAAATTTTCCGCGGGAAATTTCCGAACTCACAACCCTACCAGCACACAGTCCAAGAATACAAGAATGCAACAGTTAAAGTCATTCTATAAAGTGTAATCATCACAGACATGATTACATTATCTTAAAAACATCAGCAATATGCGCAAAGATGTATTAAATAAACAATCAATGAAAAAGACACAAATTGTCCGTTAAAAGCAGTAGTATAACTTATGAAACACACTGAGGCACAAGAGAATTCAGTCACATCGGAGCAAAAAAACCACGATAAACAAAGATGTTTAACTTCTTCAGGACACTGGAGTAACTTGAGAGTGGATGTCTACACCACAAGTTCAGTGTGAGGGGCCCTAAAGCACATTCATGCTGAGAGACAGAGGGGCAGAATTTACAGTTACGGCAATGGTAGGAAACGCCCATAAATGACATTGGCAAAAAATTTATCCGTTGTCCACACATCACTCCCATCCTCCTCTGCTGATGTCCACAACAGAATTAGCCATTTATTAAAGATTAGGCCCACAGGCATAGCCAGAGAGGGTGCAGGTGTGCACACACACCCTCAAGTGTACCCCAATGTTAGAAACAAAGCAAATTTGCTCAGTTTGTGCGCTTAACATCTCGCCGTTAGATGCATTATGCGTAAAAACACACTAAAATATACCAATTCCAGATGAAAGAACTCAGACGTTTTCGGTTTCCTGGAGGAGGCTTAACCCCTCCCCAGAACCTTTAAAGGCCAACTCCAGTGAAAAAAATTGAATCGCCAAAACTATAAGCGCCTTGTAGTATATCTAAAGACAAGTAATTTGAGAAACTTAGTTTATCATTGTAACATCTGTGAGCGAAGAAAAACATTTTTGAAGTTTATTTTATCGAACGAGCCAAGTACCAACTTCTGTGCGATAGATATATGATATATATTATGAGGTTTATCGACTCTATGTTTTTGTATTGTTGTTTACTTTTACCAATCACTAAAAACCTGTTTTTACGCATGAAAATATCGTAAGAGATAATGCAATGTTTCAAACTCATTTTCGCTAGAATTTTCACTGGCCATTTTTACAGATAAGCTATCACAATAAGCCACATTATGTTGAAGTGAAGTCAGCGAAGTTAACTACATCACTGCTGAGATTGTCGTGTAGTAATTCGCATGTAAAATAGTTCTGAGGAGTTTTGATAATATTAAACATATTGATCGTCCCCCAGTTAGAACTTAGAATTTGTTTGTTTTATTACAATATGACTTATTTGCTATGTACTTACAACCACAGACCGCCCATCAACGTCGTTTAACAGAAATTACAGAACTAGCCGCCAATCCGCCATTATAAACATCGAACCGGAAACTGAAACTAAAAACAGATCTTCTGTCTGCATTCAAAATGCAAAGGTTCTATTTTTAGCACAAAATTAATATAACAAAATTCCTTTTTCTTGGTCAAATTACTTAATTTTACATATATTGTGATTTGATACAACCACAATTCGTTTGTTGAAATAAAAAACTTACGCTGGAGTTGGCATTTAATACGCCAAACTTCAAAATGACAGCACACCTCTGCATGCATCCGCGCAGCAAAAATCCTGGCTACACCTATGATTAGGGCTATGACCCAACATGTTATGACTGTTGTCAACAAAAGCAACTAGTAGGCCCCACTGTCAGTGTGCAATGGTCGCCTACTGCAAATGTTGCACTGAGCTCTGTATAGGACAGTCAACAGCCACCATGGACAGACTATGCCTGCATCAAGCCAGCATCATTGTTAAGACTGAAAAACAGTTCGACAGTACAAGTCTGCCAGTTCTTGAAGCACACAATGTTACACTGCAGATGTCTGAATGCACTGACCCTCCTCCCCTTGTCTGCTTTTGTCCACATTCTTCCTAACCCCATCCTCCTTCATGCAGATGTCCTTTATGGATGCCCCCTGAAGTATACATTAGTAGTCCCTATGTCACAACAGGTTACAAACTACATCCATAAAAGTTCTAAATAACCAAGTGACTTAAGTAAGTCATCACACATATAAATATCTATAACACAATTTGTGAAAAACTACGTAATTTTGTAAATCCAGGAAAAGACAGGCATTAACTAAGGAATTTCTCTTCTTTGCCTCGAAGCAGTAGTTCTTCAGATGGCAATGTTGGACCTTTCTTTGGCTGAACACAAGCACATAAGTATCAAGTTAATAATTCATTAAGTTATTGTAAACTGTAAAATTCTTAACCATTTTTCAATTCTATGGAATGAACTATGACTAGGTGTTAAAGGCAGCCTTGAGTACCAAGTACATTGTCATTTGAAGAAGACAGGCCAACCAAGGGCCACTAAAACCAAATCCACTGGCTCAGTCTGGGAAATGAAGACACAATGGAGTTAGCCTTCCTTGTGTGGAGGAAGCAGCAGAAACTGATCAGACATTCTTTGGCTTGGCTGAAGGAGAAATCATTCACACTGCTGAAAAAGCAGGTGGATAAAAAGATTTATCTGATCTTAGGTAAGTACCAAAGTTACCTCATGTACAGATCTACATGTTTGAGGACCACCTTCTAGTGCTCTGAGATCCTGTGAGCAGCTACAGGACAGAATGTTGCCTCTATATCAACTGCTAGCTTCTGCAGCAATTAACACTTGATACATTGCAGCATGCTCATGGCCTAAAGCATTGATCATGAATCTCTTGTTGTTGATAGTGTGGTCAAGAAAAGCATCAGTTGGGATAATCACAATATGTTACAAGTTGAGAAGATTAATACAGGTAACAAGGCTGACATAGTGATGGTCAATGACTGAATTATTTCTTCAGTAAATCTGACATCATCTTCAGTAGTCCTAAAATAATGGAAAGACAAATAATTCTTGCAAATGCAGTACATTATAAAAGTTTCATGTACTTACCAGAAGCATAGAGGCACGTTCATAGTTTGAAGAGCCACAATGACTAAACACAACAAACAATGCTAAATTTTACGTCCTATTATTACGTTCTTCTTTTATAAATATGAATACATCAGAAAGCTTAAACAAAATTATATCAACTTGAAAAAAAATTATGTCAGCATAACACCAAACAGCAATAAGTGACAAAATAAGCTTTACAGAACTACAAAACATATCAAAATATAAAGTCTCTTAGGCAAAATGCTTTTATTATTTTAAAATCACTTTCATCATCTACTCAAAAGAACTGATAAAGATGCATAAATTATTAATAAAATACTGCATTCTGATTAAACATTTACTGCACATGCCACGTAGAGAGACTTGTTACACACCGACATGCTCTTGTAGGGAACTTGGTCAGTGCAGTTGTTCTCTTGCCGCAATCTTTGCATCTGAAGAATCTTTTCACTGCTACGTGCTTCTTGACATCATGATGCTCAGAAATGCATCTCTCAGCTTGTTTCTCTGCTGTGTACTGGCACTGCACACAAATTGCTCCACAGTTAAAAATAACTGGTGGAACAAAACTTGGCCAGTAAACCATTACAGAAATGGCAGTTCATTTCCGGTCTTGTGAGCTTCGTATTTCAGTTTTTGTCTAAAAAATGTCACATTATGTGCTGAGTGGGATGTTACACTCTACACATCTCACTACTGCCACCAGTGAGTCAGTGTTATACATCAAACTTTCAGCAGCTGCACCACTTGGTGATCTCCTAGTATTGACAATGCTCTGTATAATTTGATGTCAACATAATATGTTACAACAATAATAATATAACAACAATAGCAATAATAACAAGTGCTTAAAATTCTATCATATATTAAAACATTCCAAGCAAAAACAAAGGAGTTGCAGATTAAACTGTTCACTATGCAATTGTCATCATGATACAATTATGTGTAAATAATAATAAAACACAGAACGTACTTGCACACATGAATAAGCTTTACATTTCATCTCTTTAATGCTGTCCATTTTCGTTTCCATTTTCTCCGTCTTTTCGAGCACGTCAAAGTAAGCTGACTGTCTCTCTAGTTCTTCCTATAAAGTAAGAAATGTGAATAGACATCAAGTAAGCACATAATCAGACTTGTATATAAATAAAAACCAACACATCTGTTACAACCAGGGGCGAGCTAATTAAGGATTAGTCATGCGGTAAATCGATAAAAAATATTTAACAACTAAAAATTTTAATTATTCAGTTTCAATTAAGGTCACATCATTAACGAAAAACTTGGCTTGAACGATTCTTCATCTCAGCTGGATGTACTGTCAATAAACAACAATCGTCTCTTTCTTCTGAGACCATCAACAATTTGGATGAAAAACACTAACTGTGCCTCATTGCAACAGTTTTCATTGCCAATTTGTAAAGCCTGGATTTTAATTTTTAAAGTAAAATTAACTGTTAATTGATTGTTAATTTTTGATAGCCTAACT
>Ga0209562_1000934_pt1 | contig 10725 bp, 7 predicted proteins | sample WorMetvacBELIZE2_FD_187399 | JGI IMG/M metagenome (GOLD analysis project Ga0209562, IMG submission 187399) | Marine gutless worms symbiont microbial communities from Max Planck institute for Marine Microbiology, Germany - Olavius vacuus BELIZE.2... | ecosystem: Host-associated > Annelida >...
ACCTTAATCAATCAGCACATTTGAACAGTACTCGTGAGCCATACAAGCCATTTTTAGGATCTTAATATTTCTGTAATAAACAGAGCTAGAAGTCTCAAATTTTTATGTCATATATTTCCCCCCCCCAGTGTACTATATAAAAAGTCACATAATTCTTGAAATTTGTGGACTGTCCTACTTGGTGTAGGGTTGCAAAAACTGAATTTTTTTCACTTCATTAGTGTTGAAGTCAAACTTCACAACAACACAGTATTAAAAATACGAAGATTATCGGTTTATATATCAGTTTTACTTAGCATATGTTAGTCATGTGAAAACCTGTTTGGAGCTTACTACTGTCATTCTGTGCAGATATTGGTTGCATTTTGAAAATTTTTCGCGACGATGGATACGGTACTCATTTACATGCTGCTGTACATGTAAATCTTTTAAGTCGTTATTCTGTAGTTAAATTGTTACTTTTTACGTCTGGCACACTTCAGCTGTCTACAGTTTTTTTATATCATTTGTTGGAAAGGTTTGACCTTATGCTGTTGTACAATTGCAGCATCTCTGGAGTGCCAGTAGCTTATCGATCAGTGCGTCTGCTGGAGAATTATGGATACTTAATCGACGACCAACCATATATTCATGTGGACGTTACCGTCGAGTTTATCGTCTTCTGTCCACGCGATGGCTGCACTGTTCGTGCTGTGGTTAATCAGAAAAGAAGTGACCATATAAGTGGCTTGGTGCTGGGACTGTTCAATATTGCCGTAACTTTGCGTTCAAAACAGAGCGATGAAATAATGTCACACATTGACAGTGGTCAAGAACTGTTATTGAAAGTTACCAACATTTATGTGTGTAACGGCATTCTTTCCATGAGAGGCAGACTTAGGCACCATCGTGGCCACTAATTGGAACAGAATTAACGCGTGTTAAAGTATGAACAGTTCGTGATGCTTCAGATTATGGTCTTATTTTGCAAATTGTGCAGATGTTAATTATGCGCACTGTGTTAAACATTGTGTGAACTGGGTTATGTAAAAAGCAAGGTGCTGTGCCTTATAAAAACTTGTAGATGTAATGTAATGTAATGTAAATGTCGATTTATAGAGTGCGATTACGTAACACCTCTAATGCGCTGGATGAGATTTTGCACACTGATAGATTTCACAAGCTTCTGAAGTGTAAAGGTCATGGTTATGTTAACAGTGGGTAAACTAGCAGAGCCATAAGCACCCCAGAATTTAAACTTTGTTTAGCACTGCCTTTATGGTTGGAAAGTTTACTGTCCATTGTACACAGTGAACTGGAAAATCCACAAAATTAAAATGCAGCAAATTTTCTACATGAGGAAATTGCGAAATTAAGATGCGGCAAAAAATAATGTTTTACAGTAGGTATACAGTGTCTTGAGTAAATTTACCGCGCAAAGTAATGTAAACTTTTCCACCACACCTGAACACTACACGACTTATTTACACTATTGGTTGCTAACGTATGTACCTACAATAAACATTTTACGGTTAATATACGTAAGACAGTTTGTTAACTTTCTTCTAATAATTTAACATTTTAACATAATTATTTTATTTTCACGCTTGAGCTGAAGCACAGCATTGTCGTTAAGGTTATTGATCAGTCATAGCCAAGGTGTAGGGAATACAGTGGACAGCACATTCGCTGCTTGATTGAAATGTTGCTTTCTCTTGCTGATGGATCTCACTTTTCAGCGTCTAAATTTTTAAATATACACCGTGTTTCATAACAAACTGGACCCTTTGTTATTTCATCATATCTTCGCTGTAGAAACACTATTTAGGTGAGGTGGAAAACATTTATTTATTGCAGTTCCTTCACAGTACTGCATACCAAATTTTATAAGAATTGGCAAAATTTTACAGAAAATATAACAAACATTTCGGCTTACTTTTTTCTGGGATTCTGCATAACTACATACAAAGAAATGTCGGCAATGAAAAAGTAAGCAGTTTCTATCACATGGTACCTAACAAATTCAGCGCTTGGGAGCTTACGTGCAATACGAAGCATGTAATTTGAGGCAGATATCGGGAAGTTTAACGCCGAGATAGGCATGCAACAGTCAATGCCACAATAATATACTGCTGATCCAGATACGCTTGTGGCCATAAATTTAATTGCAAATTTTTGTTTATTAAACTCTGCTACAGTTTGCCCCATGAAACAAATACACAAGAACGCCTGTAAACATTGCACTGTGTAATGGCACAAATATTTGTGAACTGACAGTGAAAAACATGAGACACAAGCAGAGCACTAGACAGTGACAGCTAGACCAATGGCAGGTGCTTTCAACGCACGGAACGTCACAGGAAGACAGTTCTCCGCAGTGAAGACGTATTACAACAGTTCTACACTACGCCACACTTGCTGCTTAAAAGGCCACCATAAATAGACAAAAAAAGAACGCTGCAGTTCACAACAGACATGATGCGTCACAATTACGTTCTATCCTATCGCAACAAAAGTCCACAACGTACAACACTCGTCGGAACCATTCGCACATAATCGCATAAGCATTTCTTCGGTTATTTAATTATACACGTACAAAAACAAATGCTGTCGTGCCATCACATGGGCGTATTAGAGACGGGTGCAAGCTAACAGTGTTACCAACAACTTTGCATATCCATTAGTTAAGATATTTACACAACAATCGGCACTTCTGTTAAGTACAAACGTTCGTTAGCAGTATCAGTAACTCTACGACTGGCATGCAATGTCACACAATGATGTATTTCATGTTGAGTGGTTTGTTCAGTTTGGCATCCGTTCACACAATGCAGTAAGTGAAAGCACATCACGTGTACTGAATTGGTATAATTTGATTAAATGACCTGCGCATGAACTATTATTAGAAACGCGACAACAGCATAATAACAGATTGCTCTGCAAGAAATACGAAAGCGTCACGCTTCTGCAACAACACTGGGAAGCATTACACCAACAACTGGCACAATAAATAACATTAAACATACATGTCTTATAGAATGTACACCTGAAAGCTGTGACAAGTTTCATAGAATAACATCGTATACTAACTGGCATGGAATCGGTGATGTAGAGACAAGACAGTTAGCCATCACCTTCGCCTCTCGTTAATCAAATTCCATCGACAAAACAAATGAGCATTACTGGCTCGTGTCGGTGAATGGTGAGTGAAAGACAAAATAATTCGAAATACACGAAACTAAGGAGCAATACATGTCGAGCTAAATGTTCTTTCTGCCTGTCGATGGAGCAGCTGCTCGGTATTTCAACCATATGGAATTTGTGATTGTCACGGCATCGATCGTAGTAGTGAGGTGCTTTGTAGAGGTTACTTCGGTGAAATTCTTTGCTCCACAGTTGTATCTACAACACAAGCCCGTTATGCAGTGATGGTCCTGTCCGTTAGTAAGTTAATATTGTTCACTAATAGTAAGGAACACACAGGTTTCAATGGGTACTGAAACTGGTGACCTAGAATCACCTTGATATGTGCATTTGTTTAGTATGGTTTAACGTCACACTCGACACTTTAGATCATTTTGGAGACTGGGGTGACTTGCGGCATCAGCCAGAATTGTAAACGCACTCAGCGCTGAGGATACTGTAGAACACTTTTTTTTCGCTGCATCTTAATTTCGCGATTTTCTAATGTAGAAAATTCGCTGCATTTTAATTTCGCGGATTTTCCAGTTAGTCCTATTTTGGCGCGGATGCACTGGTCGTATATTGCGTAGTCGCCGCGCTTTTTCGATACCACACTCTGTACAGGCCTAACTGCATCATTGGCGGCCGCAACAATTGACTTCATTTCAGTGTTCTGCTGCTTGCCAGGGTCTGGCAAGCCAGCGACCTCTGCTTTTTAGCCACCGAAGAATAGACATTTCGTGATCAAAACTAATGAAACATTTTTTAACGGAAATTCCTATCGTAAAGGGGCGTGTTATTGTTTACAATAGGGGAGTTGCGTTGCCTAAATTTGTCCTGATAGCTGATTGGTCTGTGGCCCATTTCGTTGTCATCGACGATGACAACGAAATGGGCCACAGACCAATCAGCTATCAGGACGAATTTTCACGCATAATTTAAGCAACTCCCCTATCACGTTACGGAAGTGTTGATATCTCTGCCAAGACTTATGGTGATGGGCCATTTCGAAAAATTCGCGTGTATTTAATTTCGCGATTTTTCTCAATTTGCGAAAATTTCATGCTCGCGAAATATACATGGTTTATAGTAGATCCACAGCACAGACCACAGTGTGTACAGTAGTGAGCAGTGTTGCATGGTGGCCACTGTAAGCGCCTAGCGACTCTTTCGACTTATAGGCGCTATACAAATAACTGTATCTATCTATCTACCTATCTATCTGTGTTTTTATTAAAAGGCCTTGTGTACGTATGCTTTAGATGCCAGGTGAGGACTGTGGGCTTCTCTGTAGCACACCCTATACTTCTGTATTTACAAACAGCCAAGATGAGCGACACTCAAGCACGGTCCACCTCCTGGCTAGGTGGGAGCAAGAGAGGACTACAGACCGCACATAATAAGGCAGCCCATCTGCTATCCCTACGGCTGGCATCCATTACAAACCCAGGCACGTTTTAACCCGAGTGTCACATTTTTAGAGGACACACGAGGATTTCTGTATCTATCCTACAATTTTAACCTCATAGCTTAGGATGACCTTGAATGGCGTAAGTTTCTTGTTACAATTTACAGAAAAGTGTTTGATGACCATTTTCACGGAATACACTTCATGGGTGTCATTTTAGAACAGCCCATGAACACGGGTAGTGTGTACCGGGCTTTACTTGACCGAGTTAACGGCAAACAACTGGCAAAGGTGTCCAAGGAAACCCGAATAGAATGTCGTGACAGTATTTTTACAAGGCCAATGTCCTTACTCAGCAGTGTGAAAGCACTAGGCAGAAAAGTGACGCAGCTGTTAGCTATATTAATTTAACTGTTGGCAATATTACAGACTCTCTGTGTGCATACGGAACACATCAGTAGCAATGCCAGATACAAACATGATACCACACTGTACGCTGAGTACAGATACTGCTTATTACCCATAATTTGCATAGAAATGCTATCAAAAATTAAAAACAACACAATAATTGGTGAAAAACAACTATCTTAAGTTAACAGAACAGGAAGTGAAGTAAATGCCAAATTAACTGAACAATAAACAGAAAGCAAGGTACTTGTAGAATCGTTCCATGGACTTGCTGCTCAGTTGCTTTGGTCCAGTGCCATGTATCTTGGTAATAACCACTTCATTGGCGACCTCGTCATCGGGGTTGTACACATACAGAGCACGGTACTGCATACCAGCGTCACGGAACAGTATGACGAACTGCATTGCTGTAGACTTGTTGATTTCCTGTTTGTAACAGCAGCAGCAGCAGCCGTGTAGCGACCGATGGCATACACAGTGATGATGATATGATACACGAACATTGCATGCTGATCGACCAACAGGAAAATAAACGATGCACTAAGTTGTGAGTTCGGAAATTTCCACCGGAAAATTTCCGGAAATGTATTCCAATCTTTCCGGAAATTTGTTAAAGAATGTTTTTTCACTGTACACTTTTTTAATTATAACCATATAAAAAGAAATAATAAGCATGCTTTTACAAACAACTCTCCAAGTCTTTGTGTTTTAACTTTCTGCATTATGTTCAGAAAAAATAACTTGTTTTTAGCACGGCTCCCAAGAATATCAGTAAATTGGAATAAAAAATATAGACCTTATAGCTTCCAGACTATAGCTAATATTTCCGGAAATTTCCGGAAAATTTCTGGAAATATTAAATTTCCGGAAAATTTACAACCCTACGATGCACAAAAACGATCCAAGTACCGAGCTTACTGTAAAAGCTGACTGGCATGAAATCTATACAAATTGAGAATGAGAATAAGGGAACGGACAAATCAAAGGCTATGTTACATAGAGTGCTACAAAAAGTGACATGGAAGTAGACCTGGCATTATGATTTTATTTGGCATTGCATATTTTAGCTTCTTTCTTTTGTAATTTGTGTAATTATGTGTGTATTATATGTTTTTCTTTTCTCTTTTAATCTGTGTAATTGTGTATGTGTGTTTTTTGCTACCATCTCTGTGGTGAAATAAAGTATATATATATTAAGTCTATAGACGATCAGTTGTGCAGTAGGACCTTAACAAGCAGAACCAATACTGTCCTAAGTTTTTTGTGTACTGTGTAGTTTGTCCTTTTCATAGCCTGTCTTCATTATTCACCATCATTTCTACTGTGTTGTGTTCGTATTAGTGCGAACTGTTGTTGCTGTCAGATATTGACGAATGAAAATTTATATATTAATAATAATATTAATAATAAGTAGGTATTCCATGGCAAACTCAACCGGTATGCCTTCGTTGGAAAGGTTGTTTGTGACTGACGTTTGAACACAAAAATTCCCAAAATGCTTTTTTGACCTCATCTGGTCTCATTGTGAGCCTGACCTTTAACCTTTTGACCTCAAAATCTAATCAGTTCATTTTTGTCCACAACTGCACATAAGTTGTATATCTGGTGAAATGCCCAACAACTGCTTTGTAAGATAGTGTGTTAACAAACTTCTTGCATATGATCACACACGCATGCATGCACTCTCTTCCTCTCGTGGACAACATGAACGTAATGCCTTCAGTAGCTAATTGCTGGCGACGGCACAATAGCTGCAGAGTGCCATATATGGTACGAATCTATACCTGCACTGAAGAATGTCTCAATTACATAGTATTAAAATAACTATTCGAATGTAGCAGTGACATACTTCCAGCGCTTTGTCGACTTTATCTTTGTTAACATGTCCAGCGAGACAGCAGTGACTAACTGCATTGATGATGATCGAACGATTTGATTTCTGTGTCGGCTTGACATACAGTTTCGGCCCTACATAAAACAGTGACATAGCAGTCAGCTACGACTTAAATATCACTGTTGCATGATAACACAAGTTGTGTACTACAACATCAGTTCATGCAAGTAATGTTAATCTTTTTACCACATTTGTTGGTTGATCATTCGGTTCAACTGCAACTACTTTAGTTTTGTGATCAAGTACTGTTCCACAACAATATTTTCACAGCCAATGTTCCATACTAACTATATACATTACTTCTAGTTTCAGTGGTGCAGTCACTTATTGGCAAAAAATTGCAGTATAAATCTGCAGTTTTTCTGCCAGCAAGTGACTGCACCACTGAAACTACCAGGTGAACACAAAAAGTACCCGCTTGTGACTTATGTTGATATTTCAGCAATGCATGCAGATTGCTGCATGAAATTTTGCACTATTGCACAAATACGCAAGAATTTTCCCATATATTTCAATGAGACTTAGTAGTAAAGTGTGTATCTGATTGTTTAACAGTTACATAAAATTTCATGCAATAATCTGCACGCATTGCTGAAATATCAACAAAACTCACAGGGGGGAGGAAGGGGTTAGTCACTTTTTTCACATTCACTGAAGCACATACAGTATGGAACATTAGCTGCGAGGAAGCTGCTAATTAAGGTCATTCGTCATAATTGCACCACGCTACAGATGACAAGTCTGACGATGCATTCTGACATGACTGATGCACGAACATACTCACCACCGCACTTTCATAACTGTTATGTCGTAAACAGCTGTAGATAGCGTTGTACTTAACAAATGAATATGTATTACGTATGTATGATGAACCAGCTAATAAGGCTAGCTATAGCTTTGTTTGGTTATAGCATTTATGACCTATGAAAACTTTGGCAGATCTTATACCATATAAGGTAGTCATATTCATACAGATACTCACACTTTTCGGACAAGAAAGGTAGAGACATCTACTATCGCCACTTACGACAGTTCAGCGTGCCATCACAGTGCTCCAAGTTGTTGTTTTATGCAACTGATCACACTTTATAAATCTATTAGTAGTAGTATTAGTAGTAATGAAGAAAGTTGTAAGTTTCTAACAATGTAGGAGTCACTAACCAGCATAGTTGTCAGAAGCAGTCGAAGGTGTGCCGTCAGAATGACTTGACCGTTCTGTTCAACACGCCATACACACACACACTGTTTGATAAATACGTCATTATTAATATCTTCAAGAAAACGAATGACTATTATCGTTTATTGCAAACAATGCATCCGTAACACATGCACACATAGAATATATACGTATAAAAGTGGCACAAAACATAGAAAAAAAGAAAACAAAAAACACAAGAGCATAAAACATAAAAACAGAAAGCAAGGTTTAAAATATTCTGCTGGTGTTTTTCCCAAACTGGCCCATTTTTGCCACTCATCGATGGTTAGCAATACTTCTCCAAAGACACCGCTAGAGAAACATGCACGGTTGATGCAGTGAATTCTTTTACAGCTCAGGTATAATTTCCGACATTCAACCAAGACCGCACTGCAAAAACACAGACGGACATGACAGTCACCTGGAGTTTGTGGTCGTCTGTGAGTAAGACCACCGTGTGCCAACTGCGCAACAGTATCTCGGACATCCGGTGAGGAATTCAGACGCTCAGTGCCTATAGCATCAATAACATACAACCCAGTAAGCTGACAGCATTGGTGGGTTGTTTATAATGCTACATCTCACAGCTCAAATTAACAAAAAAAACACAAAACTGACACGTTGCAGTCTGGTTTGGTGATAAAAAATGTCCCACGCAATCGGTTTCATCAACATAAAAGATCCCGAAGGCCACGCACAGTATTAGCTTTCATATGGTTCAACTATCAGCGTAATTACTTTGTATTATTTGTGAAATATTGGTTAAAAACATCTGAAATTTTTGTGCCCCACCTAGATTTAATGCCCTCTGGGAGGGCGACCCGACAATTTAGCTGGAAATTTGGTACAAAAAAAAACAGAATAATGTGGCTATATTCCTGTGTCGTTTAGTTACAATACTATGAGTGTTGCAAACAGAGAGAACAGCCATGGTATGCTTGTGCACTATGTACTGCATGCAACAGAGCAAATATACTCACCTGACATTTAAATTACGGCTTATGTTTCTAGTTCTTGTAACAATTAAAGAACATGGTACCAGGTACGGATATGCCAATTACCCATATCAATGCTACATGATCAGTTCAATTTCATACGAAATGTAAAACCTAAAACGTACAACTTGAGCCTGATCAGTCATGCTCCTACTAGCATTAAAACGTGTACAGAGAACGATGTATGATAGTTACTGCGCGAGATGCAGGACGCCTGTGATCCATCGGTGAGGTTCTCATCAGAGTCATGTGATGCCGATGCTCCAGCAGCTGGCATGTAAGCAGGAGGTTGGCTCACGGGCCTCGCTGATGCAGTTCGCCCGGGTGTCTGTTTCCGTCGCACTACATGAGACAGCGGCGGAGTTGATCGGACTGGCTGGCTCCCAGCAGGTGGTGCCACATCGTTTTCAACGTTCCCCTCAACTGCCATCTTGCGCTTTATGTACTTCTCGAAGATGGCATCACGACGTGCTTTGTCTTCCGCCTTCCGTCGTTCATCGTCCTCCTGCTTGCTTCTACAACAAACAAGTTTCCCATCTCATACATCAATGCGTTCTCAGATGATCACAATGTTTAGCACAGTGCAGAGAAACGGATACAACATAACACTCAAAACAAAAATGTATTGTATCAAGATTTAAAGTACAACAAAAAATACAAACTGTGTTCGTCATTTCTAACTTAAACACTTCAGCACTGTGATAGTGTCAGGTGGATTTAGAATGGCATCTGACCTGTAAAAATTATCATTCTAACAATCTACAAAGGTTTACCTGGCGACCTAGAGTGCCGGCTAAGCGAATGCAATCAATCAAGATAGCATACTCCATTTCTCGAGTGTGGACAACTTAGTCAATATAAGTTGAAATGAAAGAAAATAAAGTTCAAGTTGACTGAGGTTTAATGTCCCACCAAACACATTATAGGTCATATGGGGAACGGGTTTTTACAGCTCAAGGGACCCAACCAACAGTGTCAACGAATTGAAGGAAGATAGGTTCACCTAAAAAGACTATTAAAATGGTCGTAGTTGATTCTGACTTTACACTCAGTACACTGGTCAACGTACTTCTGTGCTTCTCGTTTGCGGTTCGTCTCTGCCTCTAGTGCAAGCCGTCGCTGTTCCTGCTCCTCGCGCCTCTTCATCTGTTGCTCATGAAGCTTCTGACGTCGCTTCTCCATCTCCGTAGCAGCTTCTGCTTTCACGCTCTGACAACAGCAACACGCCAATAACATTTCTGTCTGACATCAAAACAGCCCTCTCAACATCACTCTCCTGTCAAATGGCAACCCTTGCCAGCCAACCAATGCGGCTAAAGTTTATATTATCATATCAGGCAAACTGCCGATATGCTAACTTCATTTTATAATCTTCAGTTCACAGTGCATAGTTTAAAATACCAATCTGCCGTAATGGTAATATGCAAGTTCAAACCAAATAATGAAAAACTGCCAATTAAGAGGATCAGTTGCACTGGAGAATCAGTTACAGTAAATGCACAAAAACAGAGGTGAAATTAACTGTCAATAATTCAAAAAAAACAGTTGTGCTTGATTCAGCTCGCACTACAATTATGCATTTACCATATCGTTTTTAACCAATTTTCCATGAACTCTATTACTTATTAAGTAACACAAATTACTGTTCTAGATGTGTTCT
>Ga0209562_1000935_pt1 | contig 10719 bp, 7 predicted proteins | sample WorMetvacBELIZE2_FD_187399 | JGI IMG/M metagenome (GOLD analysis project Ga0209562, IMG submission 187399) | Marine gutless worms symbiont microbial communities from Max Planck institute for Marine Microbiology, Germany - Olavius vacuus BELIZE.2... | ecosystem: Host-associated > Annelida >...
CTGATAGATTAGGCCTTACTTAAGTACTGAGTTGGTGAGAAAGAATATTTATTGAGCGGGGGTCCAGGGGGCAGAGCGGGTCACCGTAGCGGGTCGAAACAGGTGCAAATTTGTTGCATCCGTTGGACGTCCAAAGGCTAAAAAAGCTCCAGCTCCATGAGGGGCTTGCATAGAACTTTAATCCAGAGTCTGAATGCAAGCATTACCTCTATTTCTTTTTTTTGGCGAGCTGTATTTTTGAGGCAATGTGATACTTGATGGCACGCCAGTCACGGTTCTTCAGAACTGGTTCCTTCTCTTTGCAGTTCACACATTCTGCCATTCTTGGTACTCGCCGAAGCTGTATCATATAGCCCAGATGCTTTGACACTGCTGCCTTCTCCGCATCAGACCATGGTCTGACTGTCAACAAACACGGGTAAGTGCACAGAGAAAAAAGTAATGTCAATAAAAAGAACTGGACTGCTGTTACACTTTACAGTCTACTGAGGTCGATCTTTGATGACCTAAAAATCCTGGTTGATGGATTACTTAAGGCTTAACGTCCCACCGAACACACTATAGGTCATATCGGGGACGGGATTTTACGGGTCAAATGACCCAACCAACAGTGTCAAAGCACTGAAGGAACACACTTTTGTGTGTTCCTTCAGTGCTTCAGTGCTAAACTAAACCAAATAGAACAAAACACCAGAATCCATCTAAACTAAGGAATACAGACAACACAAACACAACAAACTAAACCCAGGTTCGGTCGCTTCCTACGACCTCAGGCCTGGAAACGGTGTGGGACTATTCTGGTAGAAAGGGAAGGGATGGACAAAAGAAGAAAATAAGTAAAGCCAATGAAAGAAAAAGTAAAAATGGGAAAAGATGAAGTAAATGGACAAGGGGGAAAGAGGGGTGCCCCGGCCCCAACAAGGGGGTAAACATCCTGGTAAAGCAGGATGGATTTAGCAGTTTTAATATCTCTACTGGACACGATAGTCTTTCTCTGCAACTGATTACAATAGACACAAAATACCAGGACAGTACACAAAGCTAAATCTTAACTCAGAATGAATATAATACCAACCTAAAATGATGTAGTTATCACACGATAAACACACTCCAAAGCAGCAACAATTGTATGAATAAACAGAGTAGAATCAAAAGCAAAATTTGCTGGGAAAGTGAAACAAGAAGAAAGAATGGAGCACACTCAGTGTTTGTTCTCCAATGCAGACACAATGACTGACAAATACAGCCAAACATGGTTAATGAATTACATGAATTCTGCCTGCCAGACTAGAAACAGACAAACACTGTACTCAGACGTCATCAGACAGGACTTCAAGACATCACCATCACCTCACTTATCGTCGTCATTCTACTGGCTGTATAATACATTACAGTCACATGGAGTAGATATTGAGACATGAATTACCAATAGCCCTTTGATGATGTTTCACTCGAGTTTTTCTTTCTATCACACCTGAATTACCACAATACATGACAACAATGGCAATGAAACGGTTTCACAGAATAACCAAGAGGTTTGCATTATGAGTACAAGCTCAGCTACAACAGAAATAGAGCACATTGTCATGCAGTGTTCAAGTACAGTAAATGTGCATCAACTCACATGGCGCTACTGACAGGAGAGACAACTAGAGGATGTGAAATGAAAATGCCAACACAGAAAAGTTTCTGTCAGGCAGTATGCGGTTATGCTATGATAAAATTTGCAAGCTGCTAAGGTTTTTTTATATACTCCACACTCACTGAATGCCCTGTACTTATTGAAATATTATTCAATTTACTTCTATTCCACTAAGATGCTGAAAATGTATCTTTGAACTATCTATGCAGTACAAATGATATCCTCAAAATTACAAATACCTGTCTCAACAGCATTATCATCACTGTCGTCATCACCACCACTTCTGTCTGCATCATCATCATAAGTTGCATCATAATCACTCGGCTCTTAACAACACACACACACACATTCATACAGAAGCTCAGCTACTGCAAAGAACACCACACTAGCAATGCACCATTTACAGGTCATAGTAATATTCAAATACTGAATCATATTTCAGTCATTTCTTAAATGGCCTATAATTTGTCGAGCGGGTCACTAAACTGTACTAAGTATACACGGTAATTCGCAGATATCACAGCTCACAATATGAAAAATGTTCAGCATCACTGGCCTTTTCACAAAATACCTTTAGCCCACATAAGCAACACAGCAAGCGCAGCATATGCTAGGAGCGAGTCTGTCCGTCCATCCGACAGTCCATCACACTCGCAAGTCACACTTAAATGGTTCAAGATAATCGAAATACGCTTTGCACTACACAAAAGAGGGATGCTTCTAGTTTCACGTGGCCAAATTTTGCCGTTCCAAATATGGGGTTCACCTCAACAAGTCCGTTAAAGAGAGGCACCCACTCTGTTGAGGGTGAAAATTAGACCAATGTCCGCCATATCTTGGAAACTGTGCAAGATAGGAGGTGAGTGAGTATTATTCACTCACAGGAAGTCGCATAGGGTACCAAAATTGGTGACCTTGAATCCAGCCCGCAATGGCCGTTATCTTGCAATATTTGACCGAAATTGGCACATTTAACGACCAATTATGACACACTGGTTGAAGTTAGACCCATACTGTCTGCAACGCAGATGTAGCCCAAACAATGTAGATTTCCATTATATATCATTTGCGGTGATGATGCACTGATTACTGAGAAACAGCATGATATGATAACCAGAGGTCCCCTACGTAAAATGTGCACACTCGACTTAAACGCAGCATCGTGCGGCCATCTCAGCAATAGCTGAGCTCTTGTTAGCAATATTGCAACTTTTCGGAGTTCACTGAATAACATAGACTAATTGAATGAAGACAAGCCTCTGTCTTCTGCAGAAAAATGTAGTCCATAGACTCACATATACATACTACATAACAATTACCTCAAAAGAGCAGATACCTGTCTCAACAGCATTATCATCGTCGACATCATCACCATAACTTATGTCTGCATCATCGTCGTTACCCTCATCACCACCATTATCACCACTTAACTTGTTGGACTCTAACAACACACACATTCATACGAAAAGCTTGGCTACTGCAAAGAACACATACACACAACTTTCAATGGACAATCACATGAACTCTGTCAGCAAATCTCTTCGTATTACTCAGAAAAACAATGCCAAATTACAACAAGTACAAAACCTGTGTTTCCCTTAGATCCTCCAATACCAATCTATTCCAATCAAAATCATTAATCACTGCTAGTTCAGGGTGAAAAATAAATGCACCTAGTTTTAATTTTTGCTATCAGTCAGTAACCTGAAATAGAAATGGTCTCTGTATGTCTCCACTGTCTATATCTCTGAGATGGATACAAATGCAAATGCACTGCAGAGCCAGTTTCAAAACTTGCATGCACAGCAAATGGGCAAGTGCAATAACCAGTTGGCCACAGAAACAGGTCTGCCATACCAATGACTGACCTCATTAAAAAACTGCTATATACAAAAAAATTAATATGATGCACATAATTATTGTAATGACATTACAACAGCTGTAATAAAAAGCAAACATTAGATCAACTAGCACATCACAAAATACCTCCAGTCATGCTGTTACAACCACCATCAACATCATGGTCTCCACTGTCACTGTCATCATTAGACTCGCTTGAAACTAAATGACAAACATAAATGTTAACAGCTTTATACACTGTGTCTCAGAAAAGATGTAATTCTTTTATATCTGTGATAAGTTTGTTGAATAAATACTTTTTAGCAGCAATATAATAGAAGGAATTGGCAATAAATGTACAACCATGAAGTTTTTGGCCCATTCAGCATTGCAGTTCATTGCCCCAAATCTGTGACCACAGAATAAACGTGACCTGAATCCAATAAACTACAAGCCTGCGACACGATACAGGAATATGCATGCCGATCGGGGTTGCTGATATGAAGTCTGCAATATTATGTTGTGGAAGAGCCAATTGACCAGTGGAGTGAATGGCTGTGCACTGAGAGCTAATGGGCAAAGCCTCCATCACCTGCGACAAATGGTCGTTTTTCACATTACTTCTAATGTTGCTACTATGCTAGTATGCAAAAGGAAACACATACGAATCAACTAAATAATCATCTGTGGCTTGCACTAATCCAGTGACGCAGTAAACCAGCTGTTTAACTGTTTAACACCATCTGCATGTCATTCTCCATCTCTGTGCCAAATTTTATCCATGTCGCCATCATCATGAATTGTACGAAGTGTGATTTTTGGCCCCAGATACCTTTGTATGGCAGCATCCTGCTACCAAATTTGACGCAAATACCTTCATTGGCAACAGAGATATGGCTGAAATCCAAATCCAACATGGCAGCCCGACATATTGAATTTTACTGAAGGTCTAATTTGGGCTGACCAACAGTCGTGCAATTTACATCTGCATTTCAAATTAAATGTAAATACCTTCGTCGGAGACAGAACTATTGCCGAAAAAACAAATTGCCGAAAAAACAAATCCATGATGGCAGCTAACATCGTCTTGAGTCTTGTCAAAGGAGTGATTTTTGGGGACCTACCCGGTAGTCGACTTTCGATATTCAATATTTATCTGCTCACCAAATTTGATGGAACTACCTTCACTGACAACCGAGATGTAGCTGAAAATACGGCCGCCATCTTGGATAAGATGGCAGCGACCGCCATCTTGCATTTTTGTTATTCCCCATTTTAGACTACCGACGATGTGCAACTTAGCGGGCTGTATCTACCCTGCCAATGTCGTAATGTTGCAGTCCGATGTTGCAATTTGGGTGATCTGGCTGGAGAATGCCTATTCATGCCCATTTTGGGACAGTTTTTGGGACATAATAGGCAGAGTGATGGTCAAATATTCACCCCAAGTGAATGTCTAAGTTTCTCGACTGACCTGTTTGACCTTGACCTTTGATTACCTACACCAAAACCTAATCCATCAGTTGGTGACGGTGAACATTTGTACTTAACTAAAATCCCTTATGATTCGCGAGATACTGTATTCACAGAGGTTGGGTGGGAGACCAGACGGATGGACAACCCGAAAACATAATGCCAGTGCCAGAGGCATAAAAAGCACTAGAAGTAGTAACCACATAGAAAAAGTAGACAATATTTCTCACCATTTACATTCACATTGATGTCATCCAGGGACTTCCCTACAAGACTGCTGATCTCTCCTTTGTCCATCGCCAACAGTAATTTGCTGAGTTTGGCAATCTGCAACGTCTGTTGAGGTAGTCTGTAATACTCTCTGTGGATCTGACCATCATGGCCTAAGAATCCAGCTAGCAAATCAAGTTCATTCTTTCGTAGAGCCAGTACTTGTGACATAGTAGCGATGTTCTTTCGCAGTCTGGTGCTAGTCAAGCTTGCAGGACTTAGTGCACCACACAGTTGAGAGTATTTTCGAAGACAGTCTGAACTGCGCTGTGGCGTCTCACAGCCAGGACGTGCAAAAACAAACACATTACCATCAACCACACCAGCAGCAGATCTTTTCTGAATGAGAGCATTCATCTGTGACTGAAGTTCCTGTGTGAGTAGAACAGGCACCTTTCTACCACGTTTGCCTTCAATTTCGACAAGCATAAGCATTTTGCACAAAGCAAGTTCAACTGTTGATAGGCTTTCTTGAATATCGTCATGAAAGTTCGTGTTTCTGTTCTGCTGTGCCTGCAGAAATGACGCTACTAGCATCCTTTCGGCTTCACCACCTCTCCGTCTGTTCAGCAGCACCACTTGGGTAAGTGTTGTCCTGCACAATTCAGTCCAGTTTTTAGTGACATCAACGTTGTCCATCAAGCCATCAAGGTGCTGTTTTGCGCTGGTCTTCAGATATAACTGCAGCTGTTTCACATCTTTGGCTAATGGAAGTACAGTTGGCTTGTTGAACTTACTCTGTCTCAGTGATCGAAGAGCATGTGACGAAACATTTTGATTCCACTCCATATCACACAATCGTACAAAATTCTGGCAAACTTTCACTTTCTCCTTGCCACTACTACCTGACGCCTGCATCGCAGTACCAATTTCAATTCTGGCACATTCCTTTAATGAATGGCCTATTTTCAATGCCAGTGAAGGTGTCTTGTATATGTGAGTAACAGAGTCGAAGCCACATAATCTGTGGACAGCATCACATATAGCCGAAAACTTATCACTGCTGATACAGTCTGACAGATAAGAAACTGAACTGTCCAGTTTCTTGACCTCGACTAACAGTCTACCGAGCTGTCTTAAGCGTTCTCTGATGTATTGCCGTCTGTGGTGGTGATGACCATGCTTGAAATAAAGTCTTGTTCCAAACTTCATGACAAGGTCATCATTTCGAATTGCTGTGACGGCCTCATCCTGATTCATGACACTCAAAATATTCTGCTTGAAGTCATCGTTTGCTTCACATGACACAGGCAGCAAAATGCTTCCTCTAGCCTGACATCTCACATTTGAACTAGCACCATTTGCACTTGAGCATTCCTTAAACTGGCACCGTTTTCTGTGTTTCCAGAGATCGTGTCTGGCAAAAAAGCCTAAACAGAATTCACACGGAATAAAGTCTGCTGCTGAACAAGACTTTGACGGTCGTTTGAGTGGAATTAGCTTACCAGCTTTGGCTCGCAGAACTTCACAGTTATGAAGATAATTACCCCGATAAAGGAGTTTTTTCAACAGAAGACGTCTTCTCTTGGATTTCAACGGCAACGTCATCAAATGTGCAACTTCAGTCGTATCATGATGACATCGTTCCAGATGTCTAGGCAATTTTGACACAGGTTTTGAACAAAATAGACAATAGTACTGTTTGTCCCATTTTCGGCGGTTATGTGAATTGTTAGTTGTAGCAACATGAATAGAAGAATGACTCCCAGTCGGTGTATCATCTGGATTGATATCTGCATTAGCTGATGAACAACTAGCAGAAACATTGTCTGAATTGCTAGTGGTAGCCGAACAACTAGCAGAAACATTGTCTGAATTGCTAGTGGTAGCCACACGAACAGTAGAACTATTCCCAGTCAGTGTGTCATTTGGATTGACATCTCCTTTAGCTGATGAAAAACCAGCAGACAAAAGTAAAGGAAATGTCTCCGAGCCAATAGAAGAACCACTGTCTGAGACATGATCACAGTCATCAGCTTCAGAGATGTTCACTTGATTATTGACAGCCTCGCTTCCTACTAAGCTGTCAGACTGAGGGAATGCCAACCATGGGTCCCAGTAATGCTCGTTGTGAATGTCCTCGTATGACACCAACAGCAGATCGGACTGCAGTGAATGCTTATCAATCGTCAACAGCTCACAGTCACTGCTGGTCATATTCGTCTAAAAATGCAAACACTACCAACATCTTCAACCTGAAAAGTTACTCACCTGTCAATCAACACTACACATACGTGCAATTTTCGTACTGTGTGCCTGATGCATACGTAATTATATCAGAAACTGCTCTATATATTGTTGCTAAATTTACAACATGTACACCTTACATTCTACTCCAAAAACGATTAATTCATGGTGCAGATTGCTGTACAGATGGATGACTTTGTGGTTTTTGATGTATTGATACTGAGCTTTATTTAAAGCAATGGCAATAATTAACGATCAGACACGGGCTGTGAAGCTTAGCTGGCTTGAAAATGCCTGTCCATGCAGATTTTCTTGGAATTTTCTGCCGAAAACTATGTGACAGTAGATCAGTGCTCACAATAGTTCTGTGTGCAACCATTACGGTATATTTGACTGCTTTTGGCCCAAATTTGCATTTTTACACTGTGACCTTGAGAAGTAGGTGAAACAATAAGTGACCTGTCAGTTTCTGCATCAGAGCAAGATGCACAGACAATGCAAATTTGTTGACTGTAAGTCAGTCGATTGCGCAGATACAGATAGTTGATGTATAAATATTGTCTTACCTGCTGCAGTAGGTCACAGGGTGACCTGTTTTTTTGGTCTGGGTCTGTGCACGCAAAACTGCAAGTTTTTGTGTGCAGTGGTTACGATTTTTGCTACAGGTTTTGACTAAAATTTTGAATTTTTCATTTTGACTGTGACCTTGAAAATAGATCAAAGTGCAAGTGAATCTGCCAGCTGCTGCAGCAAGGTGAGACGCATGTAGGATGCAAATTTAGAGATCGTAGATCAATAGGTTGTGTAGATAATCGACACAAGCATTTTCTATGATGACCTAAAAACCCATTAAAGTAGGTCAGTGTGACCTGGTATTTGTTCTGCAATCAGGGTTCGTCAATAGGTCTGCGCACGCAAGATTACAAGTCTCTGGGTGCAGAGGTTACGATTTGTTCCACCCTGGTGGTTAACATCCACACACAAGGACAGACAGCATTTGATATAGACAGTTGCGACTGACACCAGCTTTCAAGTGCCATCTTAAAACATTTATGTTTACTGCTGAGCTATGGTAGCAGACGATTACAGGACAATGTACTGTGCCCTCACTCTACTGCAGGGAGCGCACTAAAAATGCTGTTTGATTGATTGACTGACTGATAGGTTATATGAATGTCTCAGCTGGGTATTTAGCCAGCTGGCTTCACTAAAAACTACTAAGACAGCAATACTCATTCAAACACTACAGAGAGATTAATGTTATTCATGTAGGCAATACACTGTGTTTGTTTTTTTGCGTCACTGAAAAACTAACAAGTAACCCATCCACAAAGTATTTAAATCCATTTACTTACAGGGTTACCACTCTCTAGAGAGAAAAAAATCTGAATTTTCCAGACGAAATTGCAGACGACATATCCAACAAATGCATATTTATTAATACAAAACCTTCTTGTTACGAAGTTTGGTGTGCATTTCGGCAACTGACTAAAGTCAACTCAGAATGCTGAACATCAGATGTACAAAATACATTAAAGTATGAATCTAGACTTTTCTCTGCTTACGCATGAAAAGTTTCTGTGTCTGCAGTGGACGATTCGTAGGTCAGAACATTGTTTGTGGCTGATCATGTAAACACGTGACAGTTGCGGGACCAGTAGCCAGCAGAAGTGGCCGGTGGCCGTCCTGCCTTCTGCAGGTAAATTATATGTTCTGAGCATGTGTCCATGCACATAACAGTCATTATGCCAGTTCATCTGTATTAGCTGCTAACAAGTCATGTAACTTTCAGCGACTACACAAATTCCCTGACCTTTCCCTGACTGTGTGTCTTTTCCCTGACCTATTCAGAATTCCCTGACATTTCCAGGTTTTCAGAAATTCCAGCAAAGTGGTAACCCTGTAATTACAATATACAATGACACAAAAATGCATAATTACTGTCAAACAAGATTCATGATGCTCCAGCGGTATCGCACAGTGCAGAATATCTGTATGAACAGGTGCAACAAACTGAGAGTCTGAAGTTTCACGACAGCTGTTGTGCCCATTACTCTCGAACAAGTCGACTGAACCTGAAACAACAGACACAACAGATCAGCAGCATTAGCCAAATTTGTCTTTATTTAAAATCAGACTTGGTTTCCAAAATTGCCCAACAACGCCTAACTAACTAGAAGTAGAACTAGAATCTAGACTTTTCTCCTGCTTACGCACGAAAAGTCTGTGTCTGCAGTGGATGATTCATAGGTCAGAAAATCGTTTGTGGCTGATCATGTAAACATGTGACAGTAGCAGGACCAGTAGCCAGCAGACGTGGCCGGCGGCCGTCCTTTTTTGACGACTTTGTAACTTAATGGCACATATCTATGGAATGAAACAAGATATAGCAAGTGCATTAGAGGTGTTTTTTCACATAATGCGCTATATAAATTTACAATGTAAATGTAATGTAAATTGTAAATTTATATAGCGCATTATGGCTGGATCGTGGGTCCAAATTTTTCGTTTACAACGGGCTGGGTTGGGTATAGTGACAAGGGTCAGTCAGTTCGCAGTACATAATTTTATAGTGAAATACAACAGCGACGTAAGTGCTGATTACTGTACCAACATTACTCCTGCTTGTACGGACCTGATGCTGCAGTTAGCAGTGTCATCGTCGGTTCAGTCGATGTTGTCGTTGGCTCAATGGTGCTCGTATCGATTGTCATAGTCGTTGGGTTTGTTGTTGTCTCTGGCAAAGTTGTTGCTGCTTGCATAGTAGTCGTGACAACAGCGCTACTTTGTTCGGTTGTTGCTGTAGCATCCGCTGCTGTTGTGGTAATCACTGTGTACAACGCAAAAGCCATTTTTAAAAGGAAGTTAAGGATTAATCCGCAAAATTTTCGTTTATCATAGTTACCTAATCTGCAAAGAGGCTAAGTAGGTTAATCTAAATAACATAACTAATTCATACTTCCAAAAACATGCATCTCACACATTCCGACTCTTTCGAGCAAATCAGTCATCACTTATAATACAACAGCGACGTAAGTACTGATTACTGTACCAACATTACTCCTGCTTGTACGGACCTGATGCTGCAGTTAGCAGTGTCATCGTCGGTTCAGTCGATGTTGTCGTTGGCTCAATGGTGCTCGTATCGATTGTCATAGTCGTTGGGTTTGTTGTTGTCTCTGGCAAAGTTGTTGCTGCTTGCATAGTAGTCGTGACAACAGCGCTACTTTGTTCGGTTGTTGCTGTAGCATCCGCTGCTGTTGTGGTAATCACTGTGTACAACAGACAAAACACTGTTTCTAAAGTGA
>Ga0209562_1000936_pt1 | contig 10713 bp, 10 predicted proteins | sample WorMetvacBELIZE2_FD_187399 | JGI IMG/M metagenome (GOLD analysis project Ga0209562, IMG submission 187399) | Marine gutless worms symbiont microbial communities from Max Planck institute for Marine Microbiology, Germany - Olavius vacuus BELIZE.2... | ecosystem: Host-associated > Annelida >...
GAACAGTTTAAGAGTAGCCTTCAGAGTTGGCTATTTGAGTGTGCGTACGGCAGAAGGCGCGTCTGAGAAACAGTCCAGTCTGAAGGCGCGCCTAAGAAATGGACTTACTTACTTACTTAGGCTAGCACTGAAGCTGAACGAAGCCATCAGCCAGTCCGCATAGCCGCCAGCAATGCGCTCGCTCAGCGTCAGTATCAATGATCTAGCGAATCAGGTCATTCATTATTGACAGGAACTAGAATAGCGCGTTTTGGTGCAGATATCATTATCTACGGCGAATGTGGATTGCGGACTTTTGCCACCCAAGAATGTGGTATTGTAATGTTCTCACTCGCATCTCTGTCTGTGTGTTTGTCTGTCTGTCTGTCTGTGTGCCTGTAATGCTGTATGAACTACTTTTGAAAGTCTTACCTAAAAATTCATTTTCTGACATGCAGGTAGATAGATGTTCGAAATTTCATGTCTATAGTTAGATTTTTGTTTAAAACCTAAATGTTCACGAAACCACTTAACTGTCGGACAGATTTCCAGGTAAGGTAGCTACAGCTAGCTATACCACCTGCATTTGCCTTCCCAGCCGAAGCTGGTACTCATTTACCGACCCCGGAAGGATGGAAGGCTGAGCTGGCCTTGGGTGGGTGGTTATAACGAAATACATGTCCGGTACCGGAAACTGAACCCGGACACGGTCAAGCATCTCAGTACTAACTGGGCCCGACGTAGATTAACTTCGTTGATCGAAGCCAACGCGCTACTACTATACGCCAGACCACCAAAATCACTCTAACAATTTCTCAGCGGTAGCTTATCAGTTTTTCTTGGCGCCAACGGACAGAGAGACACGGGCAGAAAGAAAGCGAGAACCTGCCTGTTTCGATGACCAGAGCAGGCGCACAGGCAAAAACAGACAGGTCTAAACTAACAAAGACATTGAAGTGAGCTTAACGCGTTAGGTTTGACAGCCATAAAGCGTTGCTCGGACAGTGTTCGGACAACCGCCGAACAGTTGCAGCACTTCGCATACGCCGTAGCGGCCCTATAGGATACGCGGTCAGTGCGTCCATTCTAATGATTGATAGCCACACGCCGGCGAGTACTGTGTCATGCATTTTATATGGTCGCCGCTCCACGACAGACTGTACCGCATGTTCTACTGTCTTAGAGGTGATAGGGCCATATGCAGCTCTGTGCCCATGAAGATGTGATAGGACGAAACGGCCGAGTCCGTGGGGTATGCGGGGAGGTTCGACACCACACTTATCTCCAGGGCGCCCGTGGGATTAGCGCAAAATCGACGACGATCGAATAGAACTCTCCTCCAATTCTCTATGATAATAACCTTCCATAAAAGGTTATTATCATAGGGTAGAGTAATTTGTTTATCTAAAAATATGAAATTGTGTATCTTTAAAGTTGATTGCGAGGAAAATTATCTATGTTTATATGTGTAATATTTTCAGCATTTTCACGCTAAAGTGTATGAATTGGAACAACGACGAGCAAAAAAAAGAAAAAAAGTCATCACTTTTTCTTGGAATAGTCTGTGGTTATTATAATATTATTTATTATTTGATGATGTGATATGCTAAGATTTAGTATGTGCTTAAAGCCGACGGAGGCCAGCGCTTCTAGCAAAAAGCATCAAAATTAAAAGCTCAAATTTAAAAAAAACTTCAAAAAAGACGAGCAAAATATGTTCGAAAACAGTTCTCGGATTGCGTAAAATCAGCCTATTACAGCCAGTGTACTGTACTAAAATCGGTTATTTTCGGTCTTCCAAAATTCACAGATTTCAACGATAAGTTGCAGAAAATATCTGGGGCCAATTTCTCCGAGCTCCATGCATACTGAGAGGGCTGAGTTGCCCCAGTTCACACCAACCCAACCTTTCCTACTCTGAATCCCCCCTCCCGGTTTCGTCACAATTCTCAGTCGGTCGTAAGATAACTTATATAATACGGTGCCCAGAAACAACAACAGCCGAGATGCAACGAACACGCAAATTGCGTGTTCGTTGCATCTCGTGACGCAATGTTGCAAAACTCGAATTTTCGCTTACGATTGGGGGTACCTCTCTTTAACGCACTGTTTCTCAGTAATCTCTGAGAGAATATCACCATAAATCATAGATTGGTAAAAAAACTAGATTATTTGGGCTACATTTTTGTCTCAGACAGTATGTGTCCAACTTCAACCACTTTGATGTAATTGGCCCCGAAACTGCCGACGTCGGTGAAATAACGCAAAATAACGGCCATTATGCGGTTCAAGGTCACGCAAAGTCAACACTTTCGGTACCAATCGTAAGCCCGTATGTGGCTTTCTATCTGTGAATAATACTAACTTAGGCCTTCATCATATCTTGAACCGTTTCCAGAATATCGTGGACTATGAATCCATTTTCGCTGACGAGAGGGGGTGTTTTAAGGCACTGGTTGGAGGTGTTTACCCCAAATTCAGGATTGCGATAGTCGGCCTCAAGAAATTAGAAACATCCTTCCATCGATTTGTGTGAAATGGACTTCAGTATCTTGAACCGTTTAGGCGTGCATGGATCACCAGTGCGACAGACAGACAGACAGTGTGATGGAATTATTTGTAGATATTTACCTTTATGAGTTTATCTTATAGTATGCGTGTGTGTTCGTTGTTTCAGTGTGTGTTAATTAATTAAGTTACGGCATTGAGGTAAACCTGGCGCTTGTATATATAGCAGCTTATTTTAGCCGTGCTAAACCTTGTGTTATGTTTGGTTGTATATGCTTGCTTTGCGTTCTATTGTATCAGTGCTGTTGGTTCTGTTGTAGCGTTCTAACTGCAGCTATAATAAACGAATATTGTTTTTATTATTTATAGATTCTAACGGCGAATGCCGCACTTAACTATACGTCGTTGAGCGGCCAAGCAAATGCGCCTTTAGCAGCTAGCCTAGACGTCCGAAGCCCAGCTAAATATCCCCAAACGCGTCGAAGCTCACAGCATCATGCTTTACCGTGTATTCTCGTATACACGGCGCCGCACAAAACCCCCATCGGCTTCAGTTCCACGATCGCATAAATTCATTGCGTTGTGTATAACACGATGTTGACTCTTTCAAGACACGCTAATCCATAAGCGCCAGAGCGATATTGTACGTAGAGTTTAACTGAAAAATGTTTCATCTTGCTGAAACTCACATGTTAAAAGTAGAAGGTGAAGTCCTCCCCGAGCCATATGGGCCCGTAGGCAGCGTTGATCTCCGCTTCTCAAGTAAATTTAATATGTGAAAAATGTTGAATTTGACATTTAAATATTAAAATTTTAACAAATTCCAGTACCGATGCTCAAAGATCCTATACCAGTGGAGGAGCCACGTCGCCTATCTAACTCGTATGTACTACCCTGAAGACCCTGTCTATATTGTTTTCCCTGACTATAAGCTTACAGTTCCTGCTTATGTCTGTATGCATAGGCATAGCCATGGGTGGAGTGGGTGCACCTGCACCTTCAGGGCGGAGAAAAAAATTAGGCCTAATTTACACGAAAAATTGTAAGTGCATCCCCCAGGCAGAGCAAGAGTCGACTTTAGGACATTTTTTTGCTGGGCGGGGGATGTGGAGGGTCGGAGGAGTTTATTTAGTAGTTTTAGCCTGCGTTTTGAGGGCGACGACTAAAAAGGTCGTCAACTTTTTTTGAGGAAAAAAGTGCACCCCAGAGAAAATCCTGTCTACGCCTATGTCTGTATCTAAATCTATCCAACTGGCCAACTCAGATGTGTCAATGGAAATAAGGAATTCATGTGTATTAATGCGCGAATGATTGCGGGCGGCGCGTTTGAACAGGGAGGAAATCTGTCGCCGAAGTACGGTGCCGCAGTGCAGTGCCTCGAGTATGCATTGATGCCGGTCATCAATAATAATAACGTTAAGAACAGACGCCAGGCGGTCTCGGATGAAACTCACCAGAGCATCAATTACCTTCATTAATGCTTTATTCTAGGCTTGCCGCTGGCGGTGACGTACGACGGGCCGTATATTTACCAGTCTTCTAGTGCTCAAGTCTGAACTCGGGACGAGATTAAGGCTACACTTATCTGATGAAGGCCTCCGAAAGAGGTCGAAAAGTCAAAGGTTTCTAGTTTTATTTTGGTTGTGTAATATGAATTTGTCTAGCAGTACTGAATTCCAACCAAATGAATTGTCTATTACCGCGCTGCATGGAATGCAGACGCGGTCTAGCGATGAGAATTCAGTCTGTCCGTCTGTCTGTCCGTCTGACAAACGCGTGAATTGTGACAAAACGGAAGAAAAATCCGTCCAGATTTTTACTGTACGAAAGATCATTTAGCCTTGTTTTCTGAGAAGAATGGTTAGTGGGGGCTACCCCTTCCTGCTGAAATTTTGGGTCAACCGGCCCCCGTTGGAGCGAAATCGTCGATTTTAAAACGATATTCGCTCGTTAGCGCCTCATCCGTAACACATAGCGAAAAAAATTCAATTAACATTATTAGGAAGTTCACTACGCGCTTTCCAGTGACCCCAAGATGAACATCGTACGTTGTCCCTATGCCCCTCAAAGGGTGGCTCAAAAACGCAGTGCCCACAGTTTGAACAATAAGCTGCGATAACTCCGAAACGGTACGAGATAGGATGTCAGTTACTATTAATCACTAATAGGACGTCGCATACGGGCTTTCGATTGGTACCGACCTCGGTAACCTTGATGATCTTGAACGGCATAATAGCCCTTATTTTGCGTTTTTCACCGAATTTGATTGCTTTGTTGGCTAATTACGTCACAGCTGGTTGAAGATAGACCTGTAATGTACTAAAATATTGTCTCCCAGTTCCAGTCTTCCACTTTTGGCCATAATTGACATACCCTGCAACGCGGTCTCTCTGCGATAGCTGAGCTACTTGTTATAGTTGCAGTCAGACCGCTACAACAGAACCAATAAGCTGTCACGCAGGACACCACTGATACAATAGAACACGAAGCAAGTAAGCTTACAAACAACCAAACATAACACATGATTTAGCACAGGTACTGCTATAGGCCTACTAGCGCCAGGATTTACCTCAATACCGAAACTTAATTAATTAATACAAGCCAAAACAACGAATACACACTAAACATAGGATAAACTCATAGAGGTAACTATTTACACATATTTCATCACTACCAAACACTTTCGGCGGTACAGAGATCCGAACCCGCCACCTCTTGCTCACTGCCGAGTGACTTAACCACTCGGGCACCCGCTCTTTTGTTTTCTGCGACAGCATGTAAAGTTGCAAACACCCGAAAACGTTTCTGTATATCACACGGGACACCTATTGCCACATTTGTGTAACGCAGCAATGATCGCCGTGAATGACAAATTCCTCTGCAGTGGCGAACACTGTAGATTTCAATATTCTGTGCAGTGTGCATGACATTGTAGTGCATCAGTCTTTCCCTTTTCCATTAGGCCCGCTTTGGCGTGGCGTGACTCTTAACAGCACGCAGTCAGGAATTCATTATGATCAATTTGATGCCTCAACTTTCCACTTTTCTGTTATTGTGGCGACGATTTTCTTAATCATCATCATCATCATCATCATTTAATTCTCACACACGATATTACATGTAAAAGAAACAGCAGTACGAGAAAATATTATACACACAATGTGTGAATGGATTAAAAGGCCACGAAGTGGCACTAACAATCACCCGGTAAATCTAAGCCTAACAAGATAAAAATGACGTAAAATCAATCTGTTGGACTGTTCGTTTGATCGAAAACGCTGAGAAAAATACACGCACAGTGCGTAAAAAATCGTCGCCAAAATAACACAAAAGTGAAAAGTTAAGGCATCAAATGGAATGTAATGAATTCTCGGTTGCGTGCCGTTTACAGCAAAAAAAAATCCTAAATCACACGTTCCCTGTTAAACGTTTTGACATGGGCCTCGGTTGTATGGTGGGTCAGATCTGCTGGACCGTTCAACCCGTTGGCCCACATAAAAATTTCAGCACGATATGCATCTTATAGTTTTTTTGTAGGTGTGTTAATACAGCCTGTAACATACTCTAAAATAACCAGTCTAGAAATTATATTTTATTGTTGAAGTTAGGACAATGACTAAAATGAGAAAGTGAATGTATTTGGTACGTATTTTATTATTATTTTTATTATTACCATAAAATCGTACACAAAGTAGGCCTACGCATCAAAAGTCCAAACTAGTCTTAACATTAATCTGTGCTCCAAATTGCTACATAAAATTTATTATCTCTGGCAGAGAAATCGCCACACGGAACAAACAGAATATCAGGTTTAAGCGTGAACAATTCGGGCACTCACTGGCTATAGCGTGGCTGTTGTTTCCTGTTGTACGGTGTGTAAAACACTGCAGGCATGAGAGAGTATTGTCTATAAGGTCTGTAGAGCGGGATGAGGTGAGCGACTGCGTAGGCCTGGCGGCGGTATAGAGACCTAATGTAACGTAGAGTAGACCCTGGTCGTCCCTGCCCACAGTATTGATTGCCATTGTAGTCGCCGCAGCTGGCGCCGCCGGAAAAGACGGGTTTTTATACGTCGTAAATCAGCCAGTCAGTGGGTTCGGCCGTGTCGTAACACCACTGCGACACAATGGTAGTTTAGCAAAGTCGATCCTTCCAATACGAAAATTCACCACGGGATTTTCTCGGGTTTTTACCCCACACGGGTGATTATAATTATACTTATTGGTAACCCATATGAACCCACGAAATCCTATGTGCACGCCACTAAACCCCATGAGGTTCTTATGTGGAATTCCGTCGCTATAATCACCCCACGAAGGAGGGCGAAAAACCAGAAAATCTCACAGTTTTTCGTGATTTTCCACTGGTTACAGTGGAATTCAATAAGACATATCGTAAGGATTAGCACGGATCATGGCGCCAAGTGTTAAAAATTACTGTGGGACGAAGCTTCCCCTTTTCTATTTTAATTTTCTCGTGAATAGCCCGCCCCACTTCGTGGATCTAACTTCGTAAATCCAGCTATGACAGTGCTCATTCTAGTCATCTGTATGGGATATTCGTCCAAAGTCTTATATTACTCCCCAAAACCTACTACGTTAAAGGACATTGCTGGACCCCGCTGCATGGGGCCCAGTCCCCAAACCCTGGAAGTAACTCAATTAAAGTCTCCCATTTTCCCCAAACAAGTGGTGAGTAGAATAGACATTACGCTAGTAAAGCGCTGTCAGTCACAATGTATTCAAATGTATCATAATATGAGGCGAACGATATCAGTGACGTTGTTTTGTGTTAATTCACCCATATGGTATATTTCGCAGTCAACTACGTTAAATTGCCTGTAGCTAGACGCATACTGTCTGCTAGAAGATGTAGTCCGAAATCTGTAGTTTTTGGCAATGTATCATTTATGGTGATATTCGCAGAGATTACTGAAAACGAGTGCGTTAAAGAGAAATAGCCCTGTCGAAAGCGAAAGTATGATCAACGTTGCTCGATGACTTGGAAACAATTGCGAAATAGGACGTAAGTTAGTATTATTCACTAACAGGAAGTGATATACGGGCTTACGATTAGTATGCATAATCGGTGACCTAGAATGACTTTGAACAGTATAATGACCGCCGACGCGCGCTATCTATGCGATAGCTGAGCTTGGTATACACTGTAGCAGCAGGAACATGCAGTAGTAGTAGTAGTAGTAATAGTAAAACTGACGGAAAGAGCATATTTGCACTTTGCCACCATTTACAGCTTTCAAGGTCAAAGTTCAAAGGTCAAGATAAATATATCCACGACTGCGTTAACTTACTCAGCGATGCATGAGCAAGAAGGTACGATTCAGCTATTTGCTGCAGGACGTTTCAGGACATTTTGGCTGCAGCATTTTGCTCATGCATCGCTGAGTAATTTAACGCGGCCCACGTCTTTTTGGCTTGTAGCACCAATGAAGACACATTAACCTATAAAATCGCTACAAAATATGACCAATAGTTTTCAAGTTATTGACAATCTTCTTATCGTTCTCAATGTCGAAGATCAATGTCATAAGTCACTGAAATTTACTCACTTGTCAACATAGGCGTAGCCAGGATTTTCTCTGGGGGTGCAGTTTTTTTCTCGATAAAGTTGACGACCTTTTTTAGTCGTCGCCCTCATAACACAGGCTGAAACTGCTAAATTAGCCACTCCCATGCTCCCCCCTCCCAGGAAAAATGTTCTCAAAAATTTGACTCCTGCTTTCCCTTGAGTGCACTTGCAACTTCCCCTGAAAATCACGCTCCCAATTTTTTCTCCGCCATGCCCTCGCTACGCCTATGCTTGACGCTTCTAGAGTTGACCGTAGAAAACACTCATACCAAATTACGTCAATTTTTATTAACAATTTTTCAGTTTTGCGCGGACAGACACACACGCAGAGTTTGGTTCCATCACCCGATTATTTCCGATTTCTTTACTGTTTCGTCCCTAAAGACAGTTGCCAAGCTGTTTCACTCGAGGCGCTGCAGTTCGCGACCACTGTGTTACATGACGGTCACAATATCACACGCTACGGATGGCGCTTCCATCACTTCGCAGTCGTTATTTCCGCCCGCTGCCGCCGTAGCCGTAGCCACTGCTGCTGAGTTAAACATCTGCAGTTTGATTGTCTCAGACCTCCTAGTCGACTGCAGCATTCCACGAGGTTAGCTACTCTTATACATGTCATGTTAGAATCACAAAATAACGACGACTTTTCGATCAAATTCTTCTAGAAATATAACAAGGAACTCATCAGGAGATGAGATAGCGAACGTGAACTCTCTTTACGACGACATCCTACACGCACTACAAAATACAATATACTCGTGCATGAATTCCGCTACAGATCGACGTGGTTATGTGTTGGTACACAGGTTTACCAAATTCAGTGAAATAACGCAATGTAACGGCCATTACGCCGTTGAAGGTCATTCAAGGTCACCGATTTTAGTACCAGTCGAAAGCTCGTATATAATACGACTTCCTATTAGCGATTAATACTAACTTACCTCCTTACACCATTTCCAAGTTATGGCTGAATATTGGTCAAATTTTCGTTAGCGAGATCGGAGTGCCTCACTTTAACGCTCTCGCTGGGGGTGATCCCTGCCAATATCGCCACAAGTGATATATCACTAAAACTACATTTTTTGGCCTACATTTCCGCCGCAGAAAGTATCAGTGCACCTTCAACCATTTTTACGTAATCCGCCCCAAAGCTACCGAATTCGGTGAAATTACACAGCCGTTAGGGCTATTATGCCATTCAAGGTCATTCAAGGTCACCGAGTTTGGTACCAATCGAAAGCTCATATACGACTTCCTATTAGTGATTAATAGTAACATGTTGCACCGTTTCCGAGATATAGCGTTCGATAGGTCAAAAATCGCTATATTCGGCTACCCCTGTTGTGATTAACTCCCCCGACGGAGGGGTTCCCTTGGGACGATCTCCATAAATTTTTACCGAAAGGCCACAGATGGCCAAGGTACCAAATGGCGTAGAAACATTGCCGAAAATTTCAATCGCCTGAGTAGGGTGCACGAATGTCACAGACGACAGACGGACGGGCGATGACATATAGCGAACGTGAACGGCATGTTATACACAATATGTGACAATATTTCAGTAGCAAAAGTAGTTTAATTTTAGTTAACATTGACATTATCGATAACATTTAAAGCGTTCCTTAGTATAATCTGAGCATTCATTTCGGCTTAGCGAATGTTGGGAAACATATGGGCCTAATAATGAAGATTATACGAATCTGCGAACAATATAATTTATGTTGCTAATGTGTGAGTGTGTCGTGCATATTTTTAATGTTGTTACTTTCTCGTCACCTTCGCCAAGAAAGTTATGTAATACCCGGTGTTTGTCTGTCTGTATGTTTGTCTGTCTGTTAGCAATGGTACTAAAAGCTACTAACAGTATCTTCATGAAACTTTTACCAGAAGAAATGATTAAATTCCGGAAAATATCCGCATCTAGATCCGTATGTGGGGATTTTTAAAAAGTTGTCAACATTGCAAGATAGGACAATTTTCCACAGATTAGCTCATAACTCTGGAAAAACTGATAGGATCTTCATAAAAAATCTCATACTTAAAATGCATCTGTGAACAAGTTCCATCAAATTTTGAAGTAATCAGGAGCAGATGTGCCGTTGCAGAGGTCTGCGCTCTCCGAGTGCTCTTATGCTAAGATGATTTATCATCAGCAGCCTATATCATTATCATCATCTTTATTTTTTAAAATTCTGTATGAAATAGTGCTGGATTTCATGTCGCGAATCGAGCGGTTACACTTTTGCTACCACAGTATGCGCAGATGTATGAAGAGTTTTAGCGGTTTTTTTGTAGCGAATACAGTCGCGCACGTCCGTCGACAGCCAGGTCAGATCAGATCAGGTCATCGACAGCGTTGTCACAGTTTTCATGAGGCGCATGCTACTTGGCCGATCAGCTGTTCGCGCTCAACCGTGACCGTGACGATAGGCCCATTTCTCGCACGCTGTGCACTGGTGCGTAACTCACTACAGACAATTTGTCTTCAGTGAGTTATGACCGGTTATCACACTCTAGACACAATGCTGGAGATAGGAGTGCGAAAGTAGGTCATGAAATAAAATCCGTTAAAAGTTGCACGTTTAAAAAAAATTTTAATGAAACAACAAAATGCAACGCATTCGAGCATTTCAGTTT
>Ga0209562_1000937_pt1 | contig 10700 bp, 5 predicted proteins | sample WorMetvacBELIZE2_FD_187399 | JGI IMG/M metagenome (GOLD analysis project Ga0209562, IMG submission 187399) | Marine gutless worms symbiont microbial communities from Max Planck institute for Marine Microbiology, Germany - Olavius vacuus BELIZE.2... | ecosystem: Host-associated > Annelida >...
TAACAGCACATTTCTATTCCGCCAAAACTTTAGAGACGGGTTTACTTCGCGTTGTAACAAGTTATTCGTATTATATCGTAGCTAAATATTATATATTTACTCCTTTATCGAGTCTTCCACGTACCATGTATCTGGCTCCTCATGTGTCCACCCACATCTTAGTCTTATGACGGCACGGCAGCAGCTAGCTATTAGCCTCACGGTACTCGGGTCTGAGCTATTAATAGCACGCTGGCCAGACCACTCAGACCTGCTGTTAGTAGGGCAGCGCGGGAAGTGGTGTGTCTTAAAATGCGGTGGCGGGCTAGGTCACTTTACTACCGCCCTGTGTTTTCGGAGAGTGTTGACGTGTGTGGGTATTGCGGTAGTCAGTCGGAGATTTGTGTCGCGACAGGAGACGGCGATTTTTGAGTGCCAGAGAGCCTCCGAGTGTGTGTCGACTGTGTGATATTCGCTGTATCTCGCCGGCAGCGCAAGAGTTGAGTACTCTTTGTTTATTTGTATATTTGTGTATTTTCGAGCTCCTAGAGTAGCTCCAGTGAGTTTGTGTTAACTAGGCTATTTGACCACTAGTGTCGGTCTGTCGATGTATCCGGTTTTGCCTAGCCTAGCGTGTGATAGATTTGGCCGTAGACCTAGTAATGTGTATTTGGCCGCCGAGCCTATTTCGAGTAATAATATTAGAGAGCCCAGCGTTAATAGTGGGCGTCTCCATTGTCGACTGAGACACGTGTTCGAATATTAGCGCGCGTTTGTGAGTGTCGAAGAGACAATAATTATTCAGCCGCTAGCTGACCGATTGATATATGATTTAATACCTTGATTTCGTTGTACATAGTGCTTGCTCAATATATTTTATATTATATTTTAATCACTGTGTTTGTTATCCTCGCAGTCGGCATAACTTCACAATCTATATTTTAATAGCCTAGACTAAATTCTCGGAGTATCTCAAAAGAACCGAGGGACTCCTCCTATCGGAGATAGGCCGCTACCAGTCATATACAGAGTAGGAGTAGATAGGAGGGGAGAACCTGACAACCCCCGTTAGCAGTTACCTTATGCTCTACACTGTGGGCAAAACCGGATTTTCGCTACATTTTCAACCACATCCCACAAACCTAGAGCAATATCAACAATTCTTGGTACAAAGCAAAATCGTTTAATCGTTATCTTAGCAAAATGTATTTAATAGAACAGCTATGGGTTATCAGTATGACAGCTATTGCATGCACCTACATACTATGCTGTAAGAGATGCATCACATATAAACATAGAAAATCACATTTTGATATTTAAAAATATTGATATCTGCAGAAGTTAAGTTTTGTGCCTAACAATGATGCACTTTCTGTTAATTTTGTGTGAAGAGAAATGACCGAACACTATTTATACACTTACGTAACTTATTCTTGTAAGCTGAGGAAACGATCTCCTCATTTACGGTAGACTCAGTTCGGTTGCCACAGAAAGATGACATTTCATCGTATTCGTTGAAGTTATTTAAAATTGTAACAGGGTCTGTTTTTTGCATCACAGTGTAGTTATCTCTATTGTGGCTGCGAATAGCGGCGCTTCGACAAAGCGCTTGCTGATGTTGATTTCACCACTGATTGATTTATCTCCGTCGGCTGATTCTCGCACATGTGTCATTTCGGTATTTTAGTATATCGCATGCGATCGACTCTTCATCGAGCATTTTTATGAGTAGCGCCTGTGTAACATTCAATAAACTGTAAATGCCATGCGTTAATACACTGTGTTCCAAAAAAGTGACGCCAAAATTCAAATCACTATAACTACGGCACACCTAATCAGAATTAATTATCCTCTTAGCAGCTTCAATTATCGCCTTTCTGGCACAAGCGCTGCAAATTTCAACAAAATCCACCATATCGTTTCTGAGTAACAGCTTTTTAAAAATAGAACTTAAAAACAGAATTTTCCAATATGAAAAATACCGATTAGCATACTTACTGCAGAAAGTGTTACGAATAATGATATAATGGTGGTTACATTTTTGTGACGCGTTTGGTTGACGGAAAAGCAATGGTTTTTACTAAAAAGGACGAAATGCTGGTCAAAGTTTTAAGGCAGAGTAAGGGTTACAGTGCTAGAAAGTTGTTGGAGGAATTTCCTGACAAGGACCTGTCTTATTCAGCACTGGACCGACTTCTGTGGCAGATTGACGCTACAGGGTCTGCAGACAGGAAGTCTGGCAGCAGCAGAGAACGAACGGTCTGCAGAAGAGACATGCGATCTCCTCATTTACGGCAGACTCAGTTCGGTTGCCACATGTGCAGCACAAACTGTAACTGATGGTATTGCGTACGAACTGCTAAGGCGACTTTTCAATATTGAAAACTTCTGTTTTCGAGTTCCATTTTTTTAAACAGCTGTTGCTCGAAAACTGTACAGTAGATTTTGTTGAAATTTGCAATGTTTGCACTAGAAAGGTGATAATTAAAGCTGCTAAGAGGATATTTAATTCTGATAAGAAATAGCCTACATGCATTACAGTGGCAGTGACTGGCCTAAGCTGGCTTCCGTCGGCTTTAAATGCACGTTAAATCTGAACGTAGGCCTATATATCGTATATCGTATACGAAAACTGTAGCCCGTCATTGAGTTCATATCGTTGACAATTTTAGCTGATCGTTTATAAAGTCACCCAACAGGTATGTCGGAAAGCCTTGAGTTTTACCCATGAACTTTCTTTTCTTTCTTTCTTTATTTTTTATCAATACACTGCGTCGTTTACAGCATTACTCAACTTTGAGCCACCCGCGTTTGAAAATGCAGCAAGATATCTGAACGCTGAAACAAATTTATTATATACAGGGTGAGCCAATAAAAACTGGACCATATTTAAAAGTGTATAACTCCTGTAAGTGATGAGGTAAGAAGGCGTTTAATATGCGAAAATGTTCATCTCTTTATCGGGAGTAAAACTGTTATTCTGAATGTCACCATATTTAAATATTCTTTGCGTACGTTTGGAGAAACTATACTACACCGAAAATACCAATTAATTTAAGTCATGAGAAATCTTACCATATTTGATAGTCTGTAACTCGTGTATATGATGAGACAGAAAGGTGATCCATATACCGAAGTCTTCAGTACTTTATCTGAAGTAATATTTATGTGTTGTATCTTGGCACAGTTAAATATTCTTTGCAGCAGTGTGATAAAACCGTACTTCACTTAAATGGCGATTCACCCGTTATTCACCGTTCACACGTTACGACCACTTCATGAGTTCTTCAACATATTGGATTTGATCGAAGCAGAGAAATCCATAATCAAAACGTTCAGAACTTTATCGGGAGTAAGAAGTGTTTTGGATTTTATTGCAGTTAGATATTCTTTGCACAGGTGCAGTGAAAGAATACTGTGATTAAAACGACAATTCATCGTACACGTGTCACCTGTTTTCTGTGCACTGGAGTTCATGGAAGCAAGAAAAAACTTGCTACCGAGTAGTTAGGACCTCAGTCTGGTCAATTCCAAACTCCGGAGAGCTTTGCAACAAAAATTGTGTCGTTAAGACTTCCGAGACGTTGATCGTCTGAAGCACGTTTTGTTACACTGCTGGGTCCGATAAATCAGATGCAATTGAAGGGTGCCGGACCAACTGCTAAAAAGAGTGGTGATGGTGTTTAGGGTACATAATAGACATGCTGAATTGCTGTCAACCTACTGATTTTGAGAGAACTATGTGTAATAATTGAATGTCATACTTAAATTTATTGGTATTTTCAGTGTAGTATCGTTTCGCTTACCTTATGCAAAGAATATTTAAACACGGCGGCAATCAGAATACCAGTCTTACTCCTGATAAAGAGCTGGACATTTCGATATATAGAACGCCTTCTTATGTCATTATGTAAAAAAGTTATACACTATACACTTTTAAAAATGGTCCGGTTTTTTGGCCCACCCTGTACAAATGATTGCCTTATGCTTCTGCGAAGTTTGGTGAAGTTGGGTTCACGCACCCCGGAGAACCGTTCGGCTCTAGCCCTAAATTGCACGGCGAAACCGTGCTAAATCGTCAATAATTCAGCCCTGGATTATTCGATCGCTCAAATTCTGTACGGAGTTTAAACGAATAACACCCGAAGTGCTGTAAAAGTTCAAGGTCAAGAGATCAAAAGTCAAAGTCACAGCGTGACATAACATATCAACATGTAACACATGTGCAAGCTTGGTTATAAGGTCAAATATTAAAATCGCAATAACTCCGCCGCGGATTGTTCGATTGCGTTCAGATTTGGTACAGAGTTTCATTACGTCAGAGAAGATACACTGCAAATATTCAAGATCAAAGGTCAAAGGTATAAAGTAATGTATCATCAGTAAAAACGCTAGAATACAGCAATGGATAGTTTCATCGACTTCAAACTTGTCATGGCGTCGTAATTAAAGCGGAAAAGCACTGGCGTAGCGTCAGACGACCTCAAGTTGCAATGCATTGGCAATTGCCACGTTTTCTAGTTGGTGTTTGTTTGTTTTTCGCTGTGTTGGTGTCATTTTCTTAAGTCATAGTGCAGTTCAGCTGTCAACAGGAAGTGCTCTGCGCTATTGTACAGATTCTCATGTCGGGTATGTCTTGTCACTGAAGTCGCTGGCTCGTTGAGCTGACAGGACGCAGCCAGATGTCATGAAAATAGAACGCTGTGACGTCTTATTATTCTGTACGGAGTTTAAACGAATAACACCAGAAGTGCTGTAAAAGTTCAATATGACATGTATGACAGTATGACAGTATGACAGTATGTATGAAAGTATGACAGTGTTTACCAGTCCAGTGCTGTCTTCAGTGACGTCGAGGCAGAACAACCCACACACTGGGGATGTCTTGCAGCCCCGTAATTAAAACTCGTCGGCTGTTTTTATATTGCGCAAGATGAAAAGCACGTCGTTAAGCTTTGTGTCATATCCAATTGCACGGAAAGAAAATTATACATGTATACGGAAGATATTCTTAGAAAAATGTACACCTGTAGACCCCCCGCAGCCTGTAGGTCCCCCGCAACTGTGGGTGCTGCGAAGCCCTAAACACGGCGCTGCTGTTTGTGTCATTCCTGCGCTTTCACATTGATTGGCGTCCGAAAGAGTGTAACTGCACGTCGCTTTACTTGCAAAGGGCGGTTGATGCTCTGTAGTTTTGCCTGTCAGTCACATTTATCCATTGCGACAAAGTGGGTCGACCTATCAAACGGTTTCACACGAGTTTATTTCGCTGAAGAAGCAGAGACAGTAATAAAAAGAGAAATAGCAGTTAAACCATATAAAGACAACGTCTACTAGCTTTATCATCTAATTATTTGACTTCAAATGCAGAAATATCGATTTTCTTTGGAAATATGAAGATAGGTGTCTAAAAGTTGTAAAACGCTGCAAGATAGAGGGGTAATATTTGCAAATTAAATTATATTAAAATTCAGCAATTAGCAATCACTGTGACATCTTCATTTCTACGTAAACAAGAAACTCATCAGGAGATGAGATAGTGAACGTGAACTTTCTTTACAACGACATTGTACACGCACTAGAAAATACAAGGCTTTTGCATAAATTCCGCCACAGATTGTTTTCTGCAACGCATGTTTACCAAATTCAGTGAAATAACGCAATGTAACGGCCATTATGCCGTTCAAGGTCATTCAAGGTCACCCATTTTGGTACCAATCGAAAGCTTCCTATTAGTGATTAATACTAACTTACCTCCTAAATAGTGAACACCGGCAGGAATTCGTGATTATATCGACCGATGATCTTGATTAATTTCACAGGGCATTTTTTTGATAATACAAACATTCTTAATTGAATATCTCGTCAACTACAATAATAAACATAGGAAATAATACTGAGCGATATAATGCGCCTACAGGAGCTCATCGCCTTTCCAACAGTCTTGCGCTCGTGGTAAAACTAGATATACAATTGAGTCTGAAAAGCAGGGCTATTTGCGACGCCAAACAGATACGCTTACTTCCCACCCTCACAACACCACCGCCCTTCGGTCGGAATTATACGGGAGCCAGTGAACTCGTCACACGTGACGATTCATTTTTAGCGAACGTGAACTCGAACGTGAACTCACGTTCACGTTCGCTATAATGTCGTCGTCCGTCCGTCTGTCGTCTGTCTGTAACGTTCGTGCACCCTACTCAGGAGATTGAAATTTTCGGCAATGTTTTTGTCTCATTTGGTACGTTGGCCATCCATTGACATCAAGGTAAAATTTTACAGAGATCGTTCTAGAGGAACCCTTCCATCTGGGGAGTTAAACACAAGAGGGGTAGCAGAATATAGCGATTTTGGACCTATCGAACGCTATATCTCGGAAACGGTGCAAGATAGGAGCTAAGTTTGTATTAATCACTAATAGGAAGTCGCATATTGGCATTGGATGACCTTGAACGGCGTAATAGCCCTAACCGCCGTGTAATTTCACGGAATTCGGTAGCTTTCGGGGCGGCTTACGTAAAACTGGTTGAAGATACACCAGTACTTTCTGCAACGGATATGTAGGCCACAGAGTCTAATTTTTAGAGATATATCATTTCTGGCGATATTGGCAGGGATCACCCCAGCGAGAGCGATAAAGTGAGACACTCCGCTCTTGCTAGCGAAAATTTGACCGATATCAGCCATAACTTGGAAACGGTGCAAGAGAGGAGGTAAGTTAGTATTAATCACTAATAGGAAGTCTTATATAAGCTTTCGATTGGTACCAAAATGGGTGACCTTGAATGACCTTGAACGGCGTCATGGCCGTTACATTGCGTTATTTCACTGAATTTGGTAAACATGCGTTACAGAAAACAATCTGTGGCGGAATTTATGCAAAAGCCTTGTATTTTCCAGTGCGTGTACAATGTCGTTGTAAAGAAAGTTCACGTTCACTATCTCATCTCCTGATGAGTTTCTTGTTTACGTAGAAATGAAGGTGTCACAGTGATTGCTAATTGCTGAATTTTAATATAATTTAATTTGCAAATATTTGGCCTACCAGATGCATCGAATTTTGAGACAATACAACGCTCCCTCCACGATAATCCTGGTTCTGCTTGTGGTAGGCTATATTTACTGAAACAGAACAAAGACTGAATGAGACTGCTATTGACATTAAAGTATGGTATTTATTTGTGCACAAATGTTCCTTTGATGCTACTGCAGGTAGTAGTGTTTGAAATTACTTAGGCCCATATAATGCATCAAGCAATATTGCCTCCTATATAAAGTACAGTCGGCCAACTGATTCGTGCAGAACTGTAACTATGATTATTTTTTATTAAGTTACACTTTGGATTAACTAACACTGAAACTACACGTTGTTCAGTGATTAATGGCACCCCTAGCTTTCACCGGCGCAGCTTAGTCAATATCCGGTTTATATGCACATACATTTCCAGACTAGAGCGGGAGATAGCCTAATGCTGCGTGGTGTTATCAGAATTTCGACATGTGCTGCACTTACCATGTAATTTCTGCATCAGCGTGACGTCTGAGCGTCAGTGACCTGGAGGAGAAACAAAATGGCAGATTTTGATGAAATCTGACAGGTAGGTCCTTCATAGGGTCTAGTACGCTGTACAGCACTGCAGAAGTTCGCAGACCCTTGCATTGCCTAGCAATAAGCCAGAAAACTCGAACATGGGTGCTACATGGCAAATGCTAAGGCTGCTAGAGCTTTTGTTGGAAGATGCGTGATTTTTAATCTATGAGATCTTTGATGGCATGCGCATAAAACAAGTTTTTCCAGTTTTTGATTTAGGCTTCAGCTTCTAAATGGGCGAAATAGTAGACCTTTGAAACCAGGCCATGAAACAAAACTTTGCCGAGTTTGCTACTGATGATGCTGCTACGACTGGTTATACTATCAGCTGAGCTGTCATAAATTAATTCCGTGGATTTCAGGTAGATGTCTGTAAGTAAACTTAGGAGCACACACTACAGATGGCATGTATTCACATTAGGGTGACTACGTCACTGTGAGTTATAATTACCAGACCCATATGTTACTCTCGTCGTAACCTTTTGAACAAATCCAGCAATGATGTCTATGCAGAAACGTAGACTATATCTCAGGCTATGCTGTGATAAAGGCTATTTCATACCACATCTTAAAACTAACATCTAGATCAACTCGATCACAGAAACGAATGACAATTGCAATGAAAATCAACATAAACGCCAACAGACGTTAAAAATTATTAATTAAGACAAGGAGCTGTCTGGCAACGGTCTCTGATAAACTACTTGATAACTCTGCGTCCAAATTGTCCGCCTTTCGCTTTGATACAATGCACTCAGACATGTACGTACTGCAGCCTGATTGCTGTATCAACGTGTTGATCAAGTCACAATGACGTCACTGATGCAGACATTACGCGGTAAAGACAGCACGGATTGCGGAAATTCAGCCTGGAAATGTGCATATAATGTGCATATTGACTAAGATATGCCGTTAAAAACCAGGAGTTCCGGTAAGTATGGAACACCATGTATAACTGAAAATGGAGAAAAGTAAAAATTGATAATAAATACAAATAATGTGAACTAATAAAACTGTATCTGAGACTGTATCGCAAAACGACATCTCTGATCAGCAAATAGGCCTCCTATAGGCCTAAAAGAAGTGAGCGCAAACACATGATGCTAAGCATTAACAGAATACAATAGAAAAAAAACTATGAGAGAAGGACCTGAGAGATGGGGTTTTTAAACTATATTAAATTGAATATTTTCCCCATGTCGGTAGCTAAACGACATCATTAAATATACGCACGTCGCATAGGGATAGGTAGCTTACTGAAATCGTGTTAAAGAAGTAATTCACTGAAGCAAACAAGCAGTTACAGGTCTTCCTCGGTGATATTTTCAGAATGATGCGTGTTTGGACTCAAGTTTCATAAAGGAAAACAGAGAAATTCATACAAACATATCACAGAGACTTCGATAAATTGTATATTGTGTATATATTTCTTTTACATTCTTTTTTTCTATGGCCGCGAGGGACTGAGAGAGAACTCGTTACACGGTGATTCGACACTCGTCGAAATCATCTTACGGAAACTCTTCACATGTGACGAGTTCATCGTGTGACCAGTTGACTGAAAGCTAATTAGACTGACACAAGCCATGTGTGTAAACAACTTGAGAAGAGTCGTAACGTGATAGCCAAGAGTCAAACTCGCAACTTCCTGGTCGCAGTGTATTGTAGGCCTATCATAAAATAGCTTGTTCTCTTTAGCCTATTTGTGACGAAAAAATTAATGGTAACAAGGCTGTGCAGATTTTTAGAAATGAATAATATTCTTTACGACAACCAGTTTGGGTTTCGCAAAAAGATCACTCGACTACCTTGGCTTTGATTGATGTAGTTGAAGATATATATCAGCATTTAGATAACAATGAAATTGGCATTGGAATATATCTTGACTTTAAAAAAGCATTCGATACTGTTAATCACAACATACTTTTAGACAGGATGTAGTATCATTATGGTATAAGAGGTTTAGTACACAAATGGTTTACAAATTACTTAAGTAATAGAAAACAGTACACTTATATTGGAAATTATTGTTCTGATGTTGCAGAAGTACGCTATGGTGAACCCCAAGGTTCTGTGTTAGGACCACTCTTGTTTCTTATATATATTAATGACATTTGTAACACAGTACCACAAGCAAAAGTAAAACTGTATGCTGATGATACCAACGTATTTATGTTTGATAAAGATGGTAAAAAACTCAATACTGAGGCAAATTTGTGTTTACAAGAATTAGAAACATGGTTTAAGACTAATAAACTTACACTTAATTTGGATAAACATGTTATGTTTTTTTTTCAATCCGTGCAACAGACTGCATAAGTTTGACGTTTGATGAAATTGATATACAGAAAGTTCATACTTGTAAATATCTTGGTATTCGTTTTGATGATCAGTTGACATGGAGAAATCATATAGAGTATATTTACAATAAACTTAAGCAGCTTACTGGAATATTCTATAGACTTAGATCTAAGCTTGCACACAGGTGGTTGCAAAATGTCTACTATGCTTTTGTTTATCCTTATTTGTTGTACGGTATTGATATGCCAATACATATGCTTCATACTTGGATAAATTAGTAAAGATTAATAACAAAATACTTAGAATATTGTTAAATCAGTCTGTATGCACTCCTGTTCCACATTTGTATGAAATGTGTGGTCTGTTACTTATAGAACAAGTAGCTCAGCTATCGCAGAGAGACCGCGCTGCAGGGTGGGTTAATTATGGCCAAAAGTGGAAGACTAGAACTGGGAGACAATATTTACGGACTATATCGATCTATATTCAACCACTGCGACGTATTTGGCCAGCAAAGCAATCGAAATCGGCGAAAAAAAGCCAAATAAGGGCTATTACGCCGTTCAAGGTCATCCAAGATCATCGAAGTCGGTACCAATCGAAAGCCCGTATGTGACTTCCTATTAGTGATTATTAGTGACTAACGTCCTATCTCGTACCGTTTCGGAGATATCGCAGCTTATTGTTCAAATTTTGGACACTTTGCGTTTTTGAGCCACATTTTGGAGGCTTAGGGACAACGTACGATGTTCATCTTGGGCTCATTGGAAAGCGCGTAGTGGACTTACTATTAGCCATAATTGAACTTTTATCGCTAGCTGTTACGGCT
>Ga0209562_1000938_pt1 | contig 10694 bp, 8 predicted proteins | sample WorMetvacBELIZE2_FD_187399 | JGI IMG/M metagenome (GOLD analysis project Ga0209562, IMG submission 187399) | Marine gutless worms symbiont microbial communities from Max Planck institute for Marine Microbiology, Germany - Olavius vacuus BELIZE.2... | ecosystem: Host-associated > Annelida >...
ATATAAACCAGCTGTTTGCTCTTTAATCCCTGATACAGGTGGGGAAATCACTATACCCGGCAATTTTTGACCATTAACATAAGTATCAGGCAGAAATACATGTGCCGAAATTGTGTCTCCTTTACTGGTATATGTGACTTTATTTTTTCCTGGTTTAAGATCTTGGGCATTTACACTATATCCTCCCACAATTATCAGATAGCTTATAATAATTAAATTAAATAAAATTTTCATTTTGTTAACTCCTTTTAGCAGATATGTTTTCTTTAGGTTTGTTATCTATTGTTATTATTATAGTGATTGTTACTGAAGCAAACTATAGCGATATGTGCCAACCTGACAGCAATATGTGCCATTTTATGTAGGATAATTTTAATAAAAATTTAGTAGAATTTTTTGGTGGGACAAGGAGAGCACTATGTCAATAATTGATAATTTTTAACTGATTTCACAAAACTGAACACTAATACCATTATTGTGCGGTTTTTATGTTAAGTGCTGGATGTAGTTAAGATATTACAAGTATTTACTAACTTTGCTGGAGCAAATTAGTTTTTTATTCTTACATTATTTAATAATAAATTAAACTAAATTTTCGAATAATCGAGCTACAGCTTCTGCACCAGGATCGACATTACCTTCAAGTTGTTGTGAACTAATATATGCTGCACGACCAGCTTTTGCTCGACTAATTGTTGCTGTATGATTTGCGCCTACTCGTGCGGCATTTGCAGCATCAGGTAGCCCTTTTGAAAGATTATCTAGTGCAGGTGCAAGTGCGTCAATTAATGTCCGATCTCCAATATTAGCCCCTCCGATCTCCTGCAAACGTTTCAATCCAGATTTTAATGCATCAATTATTGGTAATCCCTTGGCTGAACCATCTCCAGCGGCGGCAAAAAATATTGCAAGTAAAACTCCGGATGATCCACCCATAGTTTGGTTTAGTTCAATTCCAATTGCACGTAGTAATTGCGTATGATCTGCTAATGGTAATTGATCAATGGAACCTAGTAATGCATGTGCAGCTTTTGCAAATGTTGATCCGGTATCTCCATCACCTGATTTTGCATCAAGTGCATTCAGATCCCCTTCTGCTGCAATTAATATATTACAACATTTGGTTAATAATGAACGGGTGGAAGTATCGTCACTAGGTGCAAAAGTTTGTGGTTTTAAATTGTTTGGGAGTTCTGCAATATTTATTGGTTTAATAGTTGATAAGCCAGGCCAAGTAGATAGATGAGTAGTTGCATTTAATAACTTCACATCTTCCGCAATTTCTGGATATATTGAAATTGAGAAACCTCGCATATCAAGTGATGTCATCATAGTAGTAGGACCAATAACAAAAGCTAGCTGATTTCCTATACTAGATATACATAGTTCATGAAGAATTACTGACATTTCTAAAACCGAAGTACCTCCTAGATTGTTTAACAAAGCTATATATGATTTATTTCGATCAATAACTGAATTTAATTTATTAATCATAGAAGAAACCGCATCCTTTGCACCCTGATAAGCTATTTGTTCTATTCCGGCTTCACCATGAATTCCAAGCCCTAATTCAGCCACTCCATCTGGAATACGATTATCTTTTGGAGATCCTGGGATGGTACATGTATCAAGCGACATACCAATAGTTTTTACATTAGCAATCACTCTATTTGCTGCGATAGTAATATTATCAAGGTCAGCACCCTCATCAGCTAAAGCACCTGCTATTTTATGAACAAATAATGTTCCGGCAATTCCTCTTGGTTGAGGTAAGTCTGGTAATGCAATATCATCATTGACAATAACCATAGAAACTTTTATACCAAGTGCACGGGCTCGTTCAGCTGCCAAACCAAAATTCAAACGATCGCCCGTATAATTTTTAACAATAAGCAAGCATCCTTTTGGTCCAGTTACTGCTAAAATTCCCGCTAATACTGCATCTACACTTGGAGATGCAAAAACATCACCACATATCGCTGCTGTTAGCATTCCTTGACCAACAAATCCGGCATGAGATGGTTCATGACCAGAACCACCCCCAGAAACAAGAGCAACTTTCGATTTGTCCCAATCATTTCTAATAACTACTCTAATATGTGGATAGCCATTTAGTCGGGCAAGTTTTCCTCCAGATGCTGCAACTAGACCGTCAACCGCTTCTGTTACGATGCTTTCTTTTTTATTAACAAATTGATCCATAAGATTCTCCTAATTTAGCTTAGCCGAAATCCATCAGCATCAAAATAAAATGGTCGTTTAGGTTCAATATTAATAATATCACCATTTTTTAGTTGGGTATGTGCATCAGTAATTGTAATTAGTTCATGATTTTTCAGTGATAGTATTAGACGTGTTTGGTCACCTAGATGTTCTACCCGCACAACATGACATTCAATTCCATCACCTTGATGGATTTGTTCAGGTCTCAATCCAATTGATTTAGCTCCTTGTGGAGCATTTGGGAATAAATCTGCAGGTAAAATATTTATTCGTGGTAATCCAAGACGGCTAGCAGAATATATACTGACAGGATTATCATAAATTTCGCGTGGAGTGCCAAATTGAACTAATTTCCCAGAATCTAAAACTCCAACATGCGTTGCCATAGTCATTGCTTCAATTTGGTCATGGGTTACATATAAAAGTGTTGCTCCAGAATCGGCTTGAATATTCTTCAATTCGATACGTAAATCTGCACGTAGTTTGGCATCTAAAGAACTTAGAGGTTCATCCATTAAAAATATTGTAGGATTTCTTACTAATGCTCTACCAATAGATACTCGTTGCATTTCACCGCCAGATAGGGCTGTTACCTTATTATCCAACTTGTGGGTAATTCGAAGTACTTCGGTAACAGATTTGATTTTTTCATTAATTTCACTTGGTGATGAGTTTAATAAAGGGGATTTCAGGGGAAATTCAAGATTTTGACGAACTGTCATATGCGGATAAAGTGAATATTGCTGAAAAACCATCGCCACATTTCGAATTGATGGAGGAAGATTATTCATTAAATTACCGTCAATATGAATATGGCCTTTATTTGGATTATCTAAACCAGATACCATCCGTAATGTTGTTGTTTTACCAGCTCCCGTTGGTCCTAGTAAAACAACAAATGAACCATTCGGAATAGTCATTGAAACATCGCATAATGCTACTGTTTCACCAAATGATTTTGTGATATTTTCAAGTATTACTTCTGCCATCTTTTATTATTTTTGAATTAGCATCAGAAAGGATTGCTTGACCACTCTCGCAAGCAAAAACAGTCAGAGTTCTGGCATCAAATTCAAGTCCGATCGTTTCGTTTTCTTTAATCTTAATATTAGAAGATATCCTAGCTTTAATTTCACCATTGGGAGTATTTATAGTTACGATTTGTGTAGTTCCTAGATATTCTATAGTTACTACTTTACCACGATAATTAGATTGATCAGAAAAACGAATATGCTCTGGTCGCACTCCTAAACTCAATTTTCCTTTAGCGCTTTCTCTAAAAGATGGTACTGCGATTTTATGACCGTTTAATTCCACAAAATCTGCACCATTATTAATCGAACCTTCAAAATCAAGAAAATTCATAGCTGGAGAACCTATGAAATCACCAACAAATTTATTTACCGGCCAATCATAAATATCCTGAGGTTTTCCAAATTGTTGAATAATACCTTGATCCATTACTACAATTTTATCTCCCATCTGCATTGCTTCCAATTGATCATGGGTAACGTATATAGTTGTAGCGCCAATTCGATCATGAAGCGCACGCAGTTCTTCAGCCATATGTTCACGAAATTCAGCATCCAATGCCCCTAATGGCTCATCCATCAAAAAAACTTTGGGTTCTCGAACAATTGCTCGACCTAGAGCTACACGCTGACGATCTCCTCCTGATAAGCCGCCAACATTTTTGTCAAGAATACTCTCAATACCAAGTATTTGAGCCACTTCTTGAACTCTTTTCTTGGCCTCACTTCTTGACATCCCTTGACTTATTAAAGGATAAGCAATGTTTTTGCCTACATTTAAATGAGGGTAAAGAGCGAATAATTGAAATACAAAAGCAATATCTCGTTGTGAAGCAGGCTTCATTCCAACTTCTTCACCATCAATATAAACACAACCACTAGTTGGTAATTCAAGTCCGGCAATCATACGTAAAGTAGTAGTCTTACCGCAACCAGAAGGTCCTAATAACATGAAAAATTCACCATTTTCAACAGTAAAAGTTGAGGATTCAACTGCGGTAAACGTGCCAAAGTCTTTTTGCAGATTTTCGATTCTTATTTGAGCCATGCTTAATCTGGAAAGTGACTAACAACAACGAACATCAATGTTCCAATCAATATTACTATGAAAGAATATGTATATAATGACAACACAAAAGGCTGCATGAGCATAAATACTCCAATTAATATCAAAATTGATGCAACTATCTCCCATGGACCTCTTCGAAAATTAATCAATTTACGAAAAAAGGTATTCATTTACGAACTGCTCCAAAAGTAATACCTCGTAGCAAATGCTTACGAAGAAGTATTGTGGATATCATAACCGGAAGAAGAAAAAGAGTGACACCTGCTGCTATTGCAGGCCAATCTCTACCTGCAACTCCAATAATTGTTGGGATGAATGGAGGAGCAGTTTGGGCTGTTCCAGATGTTAATAGGACTGCAAATGCATATTCATTCCAAGCAAAAATTAGACAAAAAATTGTAGTTGCGGCAATTCCGGTAATTGCTTGTGGTAATACAACTTTATAAAATGCTTGAAACCTGGTATAGCCATCAATTAGGGCAGCTTCTTCATATTCAACTGGAATTTCGTCAATGAAGCCGTTGATTAACCATACCGAAAGTGATAAATTTACCGCGGTATAAAGCAAAATCATTCCTGCGTGGGTATCACCGAGCCCAAGAAATCTAAACATTAAAAAGATAGGAATTGCGATTGCAATTGGCGGCATCATTCTGGTTGATAGAATAAAAAATAATAAATCGTCTTTGCCAGGTATTCGAAATCGAGAAAAAGCATATGCCGCAGTTGTTCCTAATACGATAGCAAAAAAAGTAGACCCAAATCCAATAATGAACGAATTAAAAAAACGTTCAGAAAATCTGGAAGGTCCGACAATAGTATTATTTTTCTTACGGACAATTTGTTCATACCATGGTAACGTTTCTAAATCATCTAATTTAGCTTCTTCACTTACACGAGTTTGAGTTGTAAATAGATTAACATAACCTTCTACAGTTGGTTCAAATATTACTTTAGGAGGATATGCAATTGAATCGGGTGAAGATTTAAAGCTAGTAGCTACAATCCATAATAAGGGCATAAGTGTAATTAGTGCGTAGCAAATCACTAAAATACCAGCGATCCATTTTTGACGCTTAGAAGGTTCTGTAATTGAAAAATTCATCTTTGCTTAACTTTATTGAGAGCTTTAACATAGATGGATGCCAGCCCAAATACGGTTACAAATAAAATTACAGCATAAGCAGAGGAATAACCAGTTCGCCATTTTTCAAAAGCTTCACGTTTAAGATTTATTGAAGTTAACTCAGTAGTTGATCCGGGTCCACCTCCTGTTAATTGAACTACTAAATCAAACATTTTAAAATTTTCAATTCCTCGGAATAATACCGCAAGCATTAAAAATGGTAATACCATGGGAATAGTAATTGTCCAAAATTGTCGCCACTTGCTTGCACGATCACATTCTGCTGCTTCATAAATACTATCCGGAATCGAACGCAAACCTGCAAGACAGATTAGCATTACAAATGGCGTCCACATCCATGTATCAACTATAACTATTGCCCAAGGCGCTAAATGAACTTCTCCAATCATCGTAAAACTCGCAGGATCTGCTCCAGTAAAAAATCCGATTACATAATTAAATAATCCAATTTGAGGTTGATATAGAAATGTCCAAAAATTTCCAACAACAGCTGGTGACAGCATCATAGGTAACACAATAATTGTCGTCCATAAGTCATTACCCTTAAACTTTTTATTAATTAAATAAGCAAGAGAAAATCCGATTAAAACTTGTAAAACAATTGTCCAGATTAAAAAATGCGCCGTTGCTTGCATTGTAATCCAGATATCAGAATCTGAAAGTATTCGTTCATAATTACGCAAACCAATTAATTCAACTGCTTTGTTAGGACGATTTACACGATAATTTGTGAAACTGAGATATACCGTCCAAATTAATGGAAAGATATTTATTGCAAGAAGTAAAATAATTGTTGGAGCTATGAACAACCAAGCTATTGACTTATCTGATAAGCCTTTTATCTTTTGCATTGTTGTAGATGGTGTCGCTTTGGCTAAGCGATCCATAGTTTTATTAAGCATTAGTGCTTTTTAATTGAATATTATTTTACAAAGCCGAGAATTAATATCTCGACTTTGTAATTTAGTTTGTTATTTGAAAGAATAAAGGTTATTTTTTACCTTCATCTTCAAATACTTCATTCCAATCTTCAACTAATCCATCTAAAGCTTCTTTAGCAGTTCCTTTGCCGGCAATAACATAGTTATGCACTCTAGCTTGCATTGCCAATAGAAGTGATGCATATGCCGGTTCAGCCCAAAAATCCTTTACGATTGCCATTGAATCCAAAAAAGTTTTGGCATAAGGTTGACTACTAACAAATCCTGGATCCTCAACTACAGCACGAAGTGCTGAGTAACCCCCAGCTTTCCACCATTTTTTTTGTACTTCTGGTTGAGCAAACCATTTGATATATTCAAGTGCAGCATCTTTCTTTTCTGAATAAGATACAACTGAAATACCTTGACCCCCAAGTTGAGCGAAATGTCCACCAGGGCCACGTGGATTTGGGAAATATCCGGATTTTCCACCACCAACATTTGGATCAGTTTCTACACCCGGCCAGATAAAGGCAAAATTCATTTGTAGTGCAACTTGACCAGATTTATAGGCATCAATGTTTTCTGACATATACCAATCTGATGATCCAGGAGGGGTACAGCATTCATATAGTTCTTTATAGTATTTAAGACCTTCAGCTGCTAAATCTGAATTAACAAATCCTTCCAATTCATATGCCTTTTTTGGATTACCATATTCAAAACCATAGTTATATAGCGCATTGGTAACTCCCATGGTAATTCCTTCAGAACCGCGTTCAGTATAGATTGAGGCACCATAAACAGTTTTCCCGTCAATTTTGCGATTTTGGAAAAATTCAGCAACTTGTTTCAATTCAGCAAGAGTTTTGGGAACATCAAGATTGCGACCATGCTTCTTTTTAAATTCAGCTTGCAATTCAGGACGTTCGAACCAATCTTTACGATAAGTCCAGCCTACTACATCACCAAATGCCGGTAGTGCCCAGTAATTAGGAGTCCCTTTTGGCCACTCTGCATAACCGGTAACAGTTGCAGGAATAAAGTCACTCATGCTTATGCCTTCTTTTTTAAAGAAATCATTCAATTTAATATAGTGACCGTTTTCTGCTGAACCACCAATCCACTGACTATCACCAATCATTAAATCACAAAGTTTACCACCTGAATTAAGCTCATTGAGCATACGGTCAGCGAAATTTGGCCAAGGGACAAATTCAAATGTCATTTTGTGTCCAGACTTGGCTTCAAAATCCTTGCTTAATTCAACAAGAGCATTAGCAGGATCCCATGCAGCCCAGCAAAGAGTTAAATCTGCAGCTTTTGCTACAGTGCCAAAAGCTGTAAAGCAAGTGATTGCACTTATTACAATTGCCGAGTTTTTTAATTTTGAAATCATATTCTCTCCCTTTTAGAAAGTCTCGGTATATAATTACCAAGACTGAAATTTTAAAAACAAAGCATAATTAATTTTTTTAATTATGCTTTATCTCTCGAATGATAATTGGTAAAACTTAAGAATAAAAATTAAAATTGCTTACCAATAACCGCAAAGAAGTATACCCTATTTGTCTTATTTGTCAAATAGTGCGCTACCCAAGCGAATTCTATGTTTAAAGTAGATAGGGAATTTATTTTCGTTTTAAACTGAGTTGATTATTCAACTCAATTCATTATTAAATTTAATATTGCAAGCTTTACAAAAATAAAGGCTTACATGATTTAGAACCATCACTATGAGTTTATTATCTGTATATTCAAATATTTATTGTCGCTCGATAATACCAATTATTCAATGCACAGAATAAAATGAACATCATTTCAATCGTGTAATTCTTTTACTTTTCCATTAATTACCAATACTTTTGATATTTTTACAATTATTGGCTCAGCTTGTTTAATATTAAAAAAAATACTATTTACTAATATGAATTGCAACTAATCTAAATGCCCAATATTTTTATTATGATCAATTCTTATAAGCTTATGAAAATGACTAGCAAAATATATTTAGTAAGATTAGATTTTTCGATTTGAAAGTATCATAGAATTCTAAAGAAGTTTTTTAAATTTTTTTGATTTTGGATAAATTGGTCGGAGCGAGAGGATTTGAACCTCCGACCCCTACCACCCCAAGGTAGTGCGCTACCTGGCTGCGCTACGCTCCGACTAATATTTATCAATTCTATCACGAGATAAAAACATTTAGTAATCGCTAAAGATTAAAAATTGGTTTTATAATCGCCGCTTGATTTAATAAAAATATATGCCTTTCATTCCTTGCCAACCAAAAGAAATTAGTGAGATGCTAAATTCCATTGGTATAGAGAACATCAACCAATTATTTGATGAAATTCCTAATGAAATAAAATCATCAACAATAAATCTTCCTCAAGGTTTATCTGAAATGGCAATTGGAAAACTTATGAGAGAGCGAGCTAATCAGGACCCTCAACTTTTAAATTTCGCCGGTGGAGGTGCTTATGAACATCATATACCGGCAGCAGTTTGGCAAATAGCGACCCGTGGTGAATTTTATTCTTCCTATACACCTTATCAAGCCGAAGCAAGTCAAGGAACATTGCAAGTAATCTATGAATTTCAAAGTATGATCTGTGAGCTACTAGCAATGGATTGTTCAAATGCTAGTTTGTATGACGGGGCGACAGCTGCAGTAGAAGCGGTTTTAATGATGGCTAGAATTAATCCTAACAAACCAAAAACTATATTAGTACCTAGATCATTATCACCAAGAGTTAGAGAAGTATTGAAATCGATTTTGTCGTTACAGAATATTGAAATAATTGAATTAAGCTTTGAGGCAAAAAGTGGTAAAACCTCTTTAGCAGAAGTTGAAAAATTTGCCAAGCAAGCTGCTGGAATTATTATTCCCCAGCCAAATTATTTTGGAGTTTTGGAAGATGTAGATGAGTTAACTGATTTAGCCAAAAAATTTAAGATAACCGCTATTGCCTATGTAAACCCTTTAGCGATGATGCTTTTAAAACCTCCGGGAAACTGGGGAACAAGGGAGCAAATAGGAGTGGATATTTCGGTTGGGGAAGCGCAACCATTAGGGATACCATTATCATCAGGAGGTCCATATTTAGGATTTATCACTTGTAAGCAGGAATATATTCGTAATTTACCTGGACGAATTATCGGCAAAACTACTGATAAAAACAACCGAGAATGTTTTGCCCTTACTTTACAAACTCGCGAACAACATATTCGTAGAGCCAAAGCAACTTCGAATATATGTTCAAATCAAGGATTGATGCTAACCGCTTCTACTATTCATATGGCGATAATGGGATCAGCCGGGCTTTATTCTCAGGCATCCAATTCTCATTATAATATGCAGACTCTTATTCAGTTATTACAATTAAAAGACATATTACCTGTTTTTACTTCACCGGTTTTTCACGAACAAGCTTTTAAATTGAAACGAGATTCTGCAACCGACCTGATAAAAAAAGGAATCGAAAAAAAGATTTTAGCCGGGGTGGATTTATCTGAAGATTATCCTGAATTAGGTCAAAGTATTTTAATATGCACTACTGAAACCAAAAATTTTGATGATTTACAATTATTGACGAAAATATTTTAATATTTGGAGAAAGAATGAATAAACATTTAGTATCTAATGAAGCAATAACTAAGATTCAAGCCGATTGCTTGGTAATCGGGATTTTTGAAAACGAACAAAATAAAATTTTTCAGGAAATTGATAAAGCTACAAAAGGACTAATTAGTCGGGTGATTAAAAAACAGGAATTTATTGGAACCGTTGGCAGTAGTTACAATATTTTTGAAGCTAAAGGAATTGCATCGACTAGTTTACTTTTAATCGGTCTGGGAAAATCCAAATTTGAAGAAAGTGAAAAAGATAATTTAAAATTGGAAAAGAATTTTAAAAAAGCTTGCAATGCGCTCGGTAAACTTCTCAAAACTAAAAAATCAAGCAAAATCGCACTATGTCTGCCGGATTGTTTTGGTGAAATAATTGTCGGAAAGACTAATTGGGCATTAACTCAAGCTATTGTTAATATTGAGCGGGCGATGTATGTTTATCCCGCCCTCAAACAAAAAAAATCTAAACCTCAATCGCCAAAAACTTTTTATTGGATTAACTCAACTAAAAACAAAAACTACCAATCAGCTCTTAAAAATGGCGTTGGAATATATTGGGCAATGGAAAAAATGCTCTTAGTTGCAAATCATCCAGCAAATATATGCACTCCCGATAATTTTGCCAAGTTTGCTAAGACTTGGGTAGATGAGTTAAAAAAAGCCAAAGCCCC
>Ga0209562_1000939_pt1 | contig 10690 bp, 7 predicted proteins | sample WorMetvacBELIZE2_FD_187399 | JGI IMG/M metagenome (GOLD analysis project Ga0209562, IMG submission 187399) | Marine gutless worms symbiont microbial communities from Max Planck institute for Marine Microbiology, Germany - Olavius vacuus BELIZE.2... | ecosystem: Host-associated > Annelida >...
ATAGTAGACAAAGGAGGTCCGGCAGGTAAAAAAGCTGCGGGGTGACACATGAGTGAACTGAATAAAATTGACGAGCAAAAAATGTCGTCAGTTTTTTCTCGAAAATAAATAGGGGTGACACCGTAGAACTGGGAGACGGTGATGACTAAAAATCTTTAAAAAAAGGTCGTAGGTTTTTTGCAGGAAAAATAGGGCTGACACCCTCAGTTGCCGCCCCGGGTGACACCCACCCTAGTGACGCCACTGACAGTATTACAATTATTTTAAAATCAACATTCAACTGCACGTTCAACTGCACACAATGTTGTGTGACATGTATCTTTTGCACCATGCGATCGGAATACTCATCTTTGAAACATCTGGCAATGCAGTTAAAATGCGTAACATAATTAGAAGCACTGGGCAGTGCATACATCCGCCAAGTAGAGGTCAACCAAATTTCGGCCTCACGTCTCACCAGGGTCGCGATACAAATCTGGATCCGTGACCTGGATCGCCAGTTGCCACCAAAATTTAATCATTTGTTTATCAGCCCATTGCCAATTTTCCCTGAAAATTTCATACAAATCCGTTTGGAAGTTTTTGCGCAAAGTTGCTAACAGACAAACAGACAATGACGAAAACACAACCTCCTTGGCGGAGGTAATTAGTGCTAAAATATCACAGCATGCAGTGGCAACTAACAAACTATGCAAACATGGCAGCTCAGTCATCGACAAGCGTAACATCACTGTCATCAAGATCCTCACTGTTGTACATGGTCTGTTGACGACAAAAAAGCACAAACGCTACAAAGTTATACTGTATGTCCCAATACTGTGACGAATTACAAGTACAGCTAGAAACTAACTGCAATACCAGCAGGAAGGTGCATCTAAATTGGTTTAAATGACATTGCCGAGCGAGATTTACAAACAAAAACTTTCCAGTCTGGCGGCCTCAGTTTGAAGACGCTTATCTCTATCAAATATTGTATGCAGATAGGGATAGCCATCCCATTTTCCAACTCCCTAGCATACTTTTTGGGATCTACACCACCCATCGTTTTTGCACTAAGAGGCTCTGAAAATTTTGGGCTAAATTGCTCTCTGACGGTTTATTCGCATTTATTTAAAAACCGATTCACACCAAATTTTAATGCTGTAGACCAGCAATGTGCAGATATTGTACAACCTGGCAAGGAGTTTACTTATACTTGGCGGAATATTGGCCAAAATTGGAAATTTTGAGGTTTCTGGTCAAGGAATAGGCAAATATTTCCACAGAAACCTGAAATTTGGCATGACGAATGGGCCCATGAGTAATTTTAATACCGGCCTGTGGCAGCTTCCTGCCAGTAATGAAAATGCAAACACCTGAGGTCAGTAATAAACAAGCATAACGTCATTCACCTTTCTTAACGAGGTCGTGTTTACGTTAATCGAAAACGAGGCGACACACCACTGCGCTTGTAAACAAAGAAATAGTGAAAGTTTTAATTATGTGCAAGAAATCGAGCAATTTTTGGCATGAATAGTAAGGTTTTCGGTGTCGGCGAATTCAAATATGCTATCTAAAATGTCAAGGGAGCCAAGGGATTTGCCATAGCAACCAAATCTAGGGTAAAAACCAAAAATGCCCATATTGCAGTTATATGTGATATCATAACAATTCTACGTATGTGATAGCATTTTGGGGTTGTAGAACTCAAATATGCTATCTGAATTTTTCAGGGAGCAAAGGGCGTTGCCATGACAACCAAATTTAGACAAAAGTAAGCCAAAATTGCACTATTTTCAGTTCCGTATAAAATAATGAGACCTTTTTGCGTTAATAATATGGTCTTAGGAGTCGGTGAACTCAATTCACGAACCCCGAAAATCCTGCTATTTACAGGAAAAATATTCTTAATTTTTACACAGAGCTGAAATTAGTGTAATTTTGGCTGATTTTTACTTAAATTTGGTTGTCATGGCAATGCCCTTTGCTCCCTGAGAAATTCAGATAGCATATCCAATCCCAAAACCGTATCATATACGAAAAATTGTCATCATATCACGTGCATTTTTTGTTTTTTTTGTCTAAATTTGGTTGCCATGGTAACTCCCTTGGCTCCCTTAAAATTTTAAATAGCATATGTGAATTTATCAACCCCCGTAAACCCCGCTATTTATGCAAAAAAAATTCTCGATTTCTTGCACAGAACTAAAATCAGTGCAATTTTAGCCTATTTTTGCCCAAATTTGGTTGCCATGGCAACTCCCTTGGCTCCCTTGAAATTTTAGATAGCATATTTGAATTTGCCGACCCCGAAAACGTTACTATTCATGCAAAAAATTCCTCCATTTCTTGCACATAATTTAAATTTTCGCTATTTTCTTTGTTTGTTTACAAGCGCAGTTGTGTGTCGCCTCGTTTTCGTATCTCATGAATATTTTGTAAGAAAGGTGAATTGTCGCCCTCACCAAGATCCTCAAAACTACTAGAGACCTGCACAGAAACAAGTTACATCCATGCCCACCCATCACTGCAACTTTCATTTCCACCCCGCCTATCCCGATCAGTTTCACTTGCACCCCCACTCGTCTCCGAAAATTTGTTTCCGTCCCAGTACCACAGGGTAGTCAGTAATTGACCGAATAAAGACTCGGCTCAGCTGTGACAGAAAAGCATGTAAACTTAGCAGCAAATTGGTTTACTGAAAATGAAATACAGTCCATATCAGTGCAGCTGCGTTATACTGCAGACTGAAGACAAAGGTACATTTCAAAAACACACCACTGCTTCCACAACTAGTGTTGTTACGGTGTGACATTTTTCAAGGTCGGTCGGCGTCGGTCGGTGTTTCCTTGAAAAAGTCGGTGGTCGGTTCGGTCACGGTGTTTATACGTGTGCACTAAGTGCCACTGTACAGTTTCCATAACGTAGGCCTATAGCTTCGTGCTCTAGGGCGGCCCAGTCGGTGAGCGAGTGGTGTACGTGCATGGTGTGCGTGAGTGGTGCAGACCTTGAGTCAACTAAACGTTAATCACAGCACAGAAAAAACCCATAGTAGTCTGCTGCAGAAACTGTAGCCATCGTGCCCTGTGACTAGCAGTTAAAGCACTGCATAATAATTATCACTGACGGTCAGATAGCAAGCCTTTTGATTACACAGTTACGCCACCTTTGTATCCAGCCTCCTCAGTTTATTTTTGCAATAATTAAGCTCATGCAGATTGTGTAATTCACAGAGCAACAACCGTCAGCTGTTAAGTATAGCTGCTAGAGATGATGAGCGGAGGCCGCCCATTCAGACCATGTATGATATTAACAGTCAGGACAGACCAGTCGACGCTACAGACCACCAACGAAACTGCTTCGTCGCCGCTACTGGCACCGCCACCGGCTCGATGATGACAGCAGGTCCAGGGCAGAGCTTCGTTGGTGGTCTGCGTCCTCTATGTGGAGGGGAGGCACGCAACACCGGCGAGAAGCAGCGACGTGGGGACGACGCTGTGTCTGCGTCCGTGCTACTGGTCCTTGCTATGTCGTGTCGATAGGATCGCCCGTCTCTCTCGCTGTCGAGCGAAAACCATCAAAGTACGATCGGAAGAAAAAGCTAATTACTTCATTTTAATTAACGAACAGAAAGTCCGAAAGTGGTTTAAAATGTGTTAGCATTCTGCCAAATGGCATATACGCAAATACACACAGCCGTTAGCGTAGTAGAACCTAGACGTCTCTTATTGTCAGGCGGTAAAATTGAACGTTGTATTTGATCATCTGGTGTTACAGTACAAAGAAATTTTACTTGTGTTTGTCGATTTTGCAGTGTTAGGCTATTAGTGCAGTGCGATAAAATGTCGACCGCTAAAACTGTCACAGGCTGCCGATCGTAATTACACAGATGATCGCTCAGTTGTTCCGTCACCCCACCACGGCTAATGCTTAAAATTATTTGAAGCGTGAGACGAAGTTGCGACAGTGATCGCCGCCTGCCGCCGGCGGTGGTGGCCGCCACAGATGCTTGCCTGAACAGGTTCACACCTGTCCTGGCGGCCGCCACCGCCGGCGGCAGGCGGCGATCACTGTCGCAACAGCGAGAGAGAGGGAGACAGACAGACGGCCGCGCCGAGGGAGGTTTGTTTGAATCTCTCCCAGGGTCATTATACTCATTACTGGCGGCCACACACAGCGCTGTACGGACACCAGTGATGGGCAAATCCTAAATCAAATGCAGGTGTAGTTTTATGGCGGAACTTCTAGTAACGTCATTGTGCAGAAGGTAAAAGATAATAGATGTAATGTACGCTAGTAAAAAAATCAAAACGCACAAACACCGTGCCGTTTTAGGCCTAAAACGTCGCGATGACGACGACGCCTAACGGTAGCAAAACACTGCGGTTTCGGTTTCGGTTCGGTTCACCGTAACAACACTATCCACAACTGAGAGAATTTCATACAGTAAATCACTAGTAATGACAGAGAACGACAAAGTCTTCAGCGTCGTTGCACAAAAGGACAACGTGGGGCTGCAGGCGAATGCCTTTCTTGTCCAGCGTTTCTGCTTTTGCTTTCAAGTGAAGTTTCAAATCCAACCCAGGCTGTCAACAGTGAAAATGCCAATGATGTCAGAACTAGAAGTAAATACTATGCAATAAAAATGGCTGCAAATTCACACCTGCACTTGTGTGGTAAAATTCTTTGCACAACTATGGCAACACAGCTCAGCTGTGGCAGTGTTAACTGACCATTGTCTATAACCATCCAAAGTACCTAAAGGGCACTGAGTCAAAGACCATATGATAGTGTTGCGATGTACTACGGTACTATCGTGACACTGCAATAAGAATTTTTCATGGTATCAGTACCGTTGACTTCACTCTAATTTTTGCTACTGCAATACGGCTCCCTAAAACACCGCATCGGCCACACCGGCCCGCAGTACAAAGCTTCATGCAGGTTTACTAATCTAGTAATCCTTCCCAATCAGTGGACGTTGCAGCTGGGCCGCGCAGTAAACTCGTCTAAAATTGCCTGAAACCTAACAAAACGAAACCGACCTGAGTTGAGTTCTAAGTTGCAGCCAACTTAACTCAGCCATACTTAACTCACTGTGAAGTTTATACCTACTCCAGGTTTCAGCTCAATCCCAAACAGTCCTTTACAGAAATTAAATTAAATTAAAAGAAATTAAAGGCATAAAGGCATAATAGCCATCTGGTAGATTCAGACACCTTCATTGGTTCACAAGAGACAAGTGATGTTAAGCAGTAAAAAACTAATTACCGTAACAAGATGGGAGAGTCGTTAGTCCTGTTCTTGTGTTACGATAACGCGAAAGTGAGTAGCCAAAGCTGAAGCGATAACAACCATGCGTCAAATCGTGTCCGTCTTCCTTTCGTCGTCTATGATCAAGCATGCGGCGTCTAGTGAACACAGATAGAATGCAGTCAGTGCACATGCTGGGTCCATCGTCAATATGTTCCCTTCATGCTTCCCACAGCATCACAGTACTACGGTACTACCAAGCAACACAGTATTTTTTTCAAAGTACATACAGCACTGTGGCGCAAAATCATTGGCACCATGCAGGGTGGATTTGATTTAAATCAAGTGATTTAAATCGACGATCAAAATCGATTTAAATCATGATTTAAATCAACAATAAAAATCATGATTTAAATCATTTTTAAATAAAGGATAACAATGTTTTAAATATTGGAAGTAATGTAATTTGGTCAGCTTGACCAGTTTAATTTTGTTCAATAGCTCTGCGAGATTATTATCCTGTCATTAAAAACTCTATAGTCCATACTCTTTCACATCTGGAGATGCCCATACTGCAGACTATCTGGTCCAAGTGGCAGTAGATAGCATCCAAACATGCGAGAAGTAGTTTGCTTGTTTTGTGCGCAGTTTTGTGACAGAAAATGTAGCCAATGTGGCAAAAATGTGGGGAAATTTACAACAGAAAGATGTTGATCTCATTACCTATGGCTGCTCAGCTCAGCTGCTAAATTTACTTGCATAAGATTTGGAGATTTCAAATAACAAAATATCAAAGAACAAGTTGTCCAAGGTGGTGAAGTATTTCTGCAACAATCATTTCGCAGCTGCAGCCTACAAATGAAATGATGGACTACGCTTAATAATGCCACAAGAAGTGGAATACAATGACCGACTGTCTTGAATTGTACATTAAGCACAGGCCAACATTTATGACCATTTGTAATCATGAACATTTAAGCAAAATTAACAAGTCTCTTAACTGTGTAAAATTTAGAAAACACAGTGTGCAAAACAAAGCTACAAGGATTAGTTTTTGTCATTTTGTGAATAGCATTGCGTATATTAATATGGCACTAATACCAAGTAATTGCAGAGCATTTATAAGTGAAATGAATTTGTCTGGAAAAAATCTGATTTAAATCAAAAAAATCCGATTTAAATAAAAAAAATCGGATTTTTTGATTTTTATTAAAAAATCACGATTTATATCAACCCTGGCACCATGCAACTACCGCCGTGCAACATTACTGTATGACAAACTTCTGAGTAACACACCTAAAGTGGACATAAGTCGGCGCTTAAACTCACAAGTCCATCTGTGAATAAGTTCCCAAGGCCTAGCTAACGAACTTGCTATCGGCCCTATAGTATCGGGCACCCAATCTGTAAACAATGCATAAAATAATAAACTTTGTGTCCCATGTATGGTGACTGGTATGCTATCCACCGAGTCTCCAGTGCCAGCAGCCAGTTCAACCAGATGATGTTTCTAACGCTAACTCTTGTGCGGACTGCGGACGGATGCAACTTTTTTTCGGATGCGTGGACTGACAGCTGAGCAGGTCCTTGGTGCACGAATAGTTGTGGATGCGGAATGACATTGATTCTATTCCTTTGTGCACTTTTTAAATAACCACTTAACTGAGACTATTTTTAATGCATGTTTCATTAGTGCGTGATTAGTGCCGATATTATTTTTATTCCAATTGCCATGTGGGATTATTGTGTAAATCATCCACAGTATGTGGGGAAGCTGTAACTTGCAGATGCAGAGTGACTGCGGATCTATGATTGTGTACTACTGCGAATGCGGACTCCGCAAACTGATGTGGACCCAAAATTTCAGGATTTGCGCATGTGAGAACCCTAAACCCTCACACTAGCTTCGATACGGTGTCAAGACACTTCGGACCCAAGACATTTCCAGTGTTGTCAAGTAACGAAGTAGATCTACTTCGTTACTTTACTTAAGTAGATTTTTTGGTATCTACTTTCTAAGTAGATTTTTAACAACTACTTTCTACTTGTAACAAAGTAACTTTTCCTGCAAGTATCTACTTTCTACTTCGTTATTTTTCTCGAAAACATGTCGTTACTAAAGTAGAAATCAGCGTGTTACAAAATTCTTTGCGAAATAGTGGACGCAGATTACACAGCGTGAGCATCAGCTGTAGCTACGTTTAGCGCGGTAGTTTGTTGGACAAATCATTTGTTTATTGTGATAATGGTAAATGCACACAGAAACGCCGATTTATCGCTAGCAATTTTTCGGCCCTTACAGACAGGGCGCCGATTTACTGCTAAAATTGGCAATTTATTTTTAGTCATGCATATTTGAATCTACTTTCTACTTCTACTTACTCAAGTAGATTTTTTGGAACTACTTTCTACTTTCGGAACTACTTTCTATTCTCTAGAGAGTAGAAAATTTTCACACTACTTCTACTTTCTTAAAAGTAGCAAAGTCATCTACTTTTGACAACACTGGACATTTCGGACTCGACATTTCAGCACCATCCAGCTGGTACCGAAGTGTCTGTGTGGACAATGTGGTACCAGTGCCGAAGTGTCTCGCAGACATTTCGGCACTGGTACCAAACTGTCTCCACCTGCAGCAGACATCTTTTTTGCTACAATAGGCTGTACAGAAAAAAGGTTTAATATTACTCGTCATTATTATTAAAGAGGCCCTCTTATACCCCACAAGAAGGCCATATCCAGCATTAGCCCCAGTGGCTATTCTATACACTACAGTAAGTTAATAGCACTAACCCTAACCCTTACCCGGGGGCTACTCCTGGATAATGCCCACAAAAATACACTGCCGACCACTAGCCACTATACTCACGTACAGTAAATGATTCTCTTAACTACAGGTCACAGTAAAATGTGGATTGTTTGGAAAAATTAATTCACGAACTATCAATCTGACAAAAGGCTATTTATAATCTTATAACATATTAGTTAAGGCAATTTAATATCCAGTTGCTGATAACTACATAAGCGTATATAGACAGGACGCAAGCCACAGACATCATACGCTTTGATATTATAGCAACAGGCTAATAAACCTAATTCGCGTAATTACACAAGCACAGCCGTCCGCCTTATCATGGCTTGATACACTACTGCCCGGTGTCGAAGTGTCTTCTTTGGTGCCGAAGTGTCCGTAAGACACTTTCGGCACTAGTGCCAATATGACCGGACAGTTCGTGACCGGTGCCGAAGTGTCTTCGTCTTTGGGTCCAAAGTGTCTTGGGTTCAAGGTGTCTTGACACCCTCAATACTATCCCTAATCATAACCCGTCCCATTGTGGATCAAAGGATTTGACTTGACGCCTTCACTTGCAAGTTACAACATCCCATGATATCCTACCCCCTGACCCTAATCGTACGTAACAACACAAATAATTATCGAGTTTTCGTAAACGGAACTTTCTAACGCGTATACATCACATACTGAGAACGAAAAATATAGACTTATTGGTGAACCACGGAAGGTTTAAGGAATGCGGGAGGGCCGCCGAGCCTGGCCGACGGCCGAGGCTAGCCTGCAGTGGCAGTGCACCAAAGGGCGGTTAGCTTTACGCGAGACACGTACGACGTTAGAAGCACAAAATAAACAATTAGTAAATTATTACAGCAAGCTCTAATAAAAGTTTACTATTCTGTCGACAAATTTACCAAGAAATACGTGCAACACCACGCTAAAACTTTCGCGCTTCTATTTCCGTTTCACGCCGATTTGGAACTGTTAATTACCGGGTAGGCCCGCTCGATTCTTTGCTGAAACTACCAGCGAAACTGAGCGAATAATGCCTAATATTCAATATCCAGTGCATAATACTGGAAAGTTAACTCACCTGTACAGATAATTTTACTCTCTTGAGTTGCCTCATACGCTGTCGCATCGCATTATGTTACGCTAATTCTATCGGCGGGCATGGCGAATGGCGATAGCGACGTATGCAGCAAATAGCGACACTCTTGTCGGTCGTCGTCTGGGGCAGAGTGGTATATTTATTTATTTTGTACATTTATGAACAAAGGGTCCTTAATTATTATGGAAGTTGCTTCGTTCATAAGCCTGTTCAATCCACGGCTCACGCACTGCGAAAACTATGCAATTTGTCACTACAACTAATGCTTACGTGCGACATCTACATGCTAAGAACTAATTCACCTAGCTGCCAGAACAAAGTGGAACTTTCCTGTTGCAACAATTATTAACTGCGAAAACTATGTACATAGCTACTGTGACTAGGTGCATTGCTGCCCCTGCTGAGTCATTTTGCCGCGGTAATTAAATAGCGGCACCTAAGTTTCACATAGCTGCGACATCAAAGTCCAATTTAGAGTGTAGTTAAAACTGCGGAGTTTTTTTTGTATCAGTCTGCACGAAAACTTTATTTTGGCTATCTTTGCACAGGTCCAAGTACTCCTCGAAGAAAGAAGCTTTTTATGGTAGGCACCAAGGTGCGCTGGTACGAGGCATTTTGGAGATGTCAGCGACACAAAAATCGTGGACTTCTCACCATTTGTAACAGGCATGAACAGATTCAGGCCGCGGCTTTTGTTGACAACGCATTTCGATCTAATCCAGGTAAACGCACTGCTTACTACCGTGTTGTCTTGAACTAATGGCATTATAAATGTGGAGTACCAAACCCCACAAAATTCTGTTTGATTTCTTTTGCCATTCAACTTTTTATTTAAATTATAAATTCACTATAAAAATTATCCCAAGAATATAATTTTTTTTTGTTATAAGTAAAGTGTCTTTTTTGTAAATCTCAACGTGCGGCGGGCGATATATACACTTAATAAATGTAAAACTGCAGTTTATACAAATGTTAACGGCGACATTGTGTGTTACACATCGAAAACAGCAAAAATCAAAAAAAGGTGATATTACCCAGCAACACATCGCCAAATGTCAATGTGTTGTTGAGTAATTTCACCTTTTTATTTTTGCTGTTTTCGATGTGTAACTCCACACCAAAGGTGACTCGCAGCCTCTCTAGCAGAATTCCGTGATCCACGGTGTCAAATGCCGCGGAGAGGTCGAGTAAAACGAGAATGGCAGTGTCGTCGCGGTCAACGGCATCCAGGAGATCTGAGAGAACTCGGATGATCGCGGTTTCAGTCGAGTGCCCTCGCCGAAAACCCGACTGAGTTGTCGGTAGAAGACGGGTGGCATTGAGGTAAGCCACGAATTGTCGTGCGACCAAACGTTCCAAAAGTTTAGAAATCACCGACAAGTTCGATATGGGTCTGTATGACGATGGACTAGCCTCATTCAACCCTGGTTTCTTGAGAACCGGCGTCACGAACGAGTCCTTGAAGGAAGCAGGAAAGTTACCGGCAGCCAGAGAACAATTAAACAGATGAGTCAGAAATGGCGTGAGTAGATCTGCAACATGCTTGAGGGTCAATA
>Ga0209562_1000940_pt1 | contig 10686 bp, 4 predicted proteins | sample WorMetvacBELIZE2_FD_187399 | JGI IMG/M metagenome (GOLD analysis project Ga0209562, IMG submission 187399) | Marine gutless worms symbiont microbial communities from Max Planck institute for Marine Microbiology, Germany - Olavius vacuus BELIZE.2... | ecosystem: Host-associated > Annelida >...
GCGTTACGCCGTTTAACGCTCCCGCTGGGGGTGATCCCCTGCGAATATCCGGATAAACTTTACCTCTCCAGAAACTAGAGGGATTGTCCTACCAGATGCCGAAAACCGCACGATCGTATCTTCATTCGTCTTGACACAATACCGGAACGTGACGGACAGACAGACAGACAGACAGACGGACAGACAGAATCCCTCTAGCTAGTACAGCGCTCTGCATTGTAAGCAATGCGGACGCGCTGTAATAAAAACTATAAGAATCGGTTAAGTTTAGCCAAAGTTATAGTCAAAAATAAAATGTCACGTTTTTTATGGTTCACTGTGTATATTCACATGTTTATTTACTTACTTTCTCCAGAGACCACCAACATTTTAGTTTGTTCAATAACTGGAGGAAAATATTTCTGTCTCCCTGCAACTGCTATTAACTGACAAATGAGAAAGTTTTCTCGGCCAATTTGTTATGCTTGGATTCAATCGAAGTTAAAGGTAAGTGTTAATTTTTGTCAAATTAACTATTAAAATTTTTAAAATCACCAACAACCTTAGTTTCCAGAATGAAAAGAATGAATAACCTTTTCTTCGCAAGTGGTGATCTGATGTCCCTGATGGTCACCAAGCAGAGCACACTGGGAACAGATAGCAACCTGGTCCGTCTCACAGAAATATTCAATGGTTCGACCTCCGTGTGTCTCACATATCACAGGCATCACTGGGTCACTGCAACAGACCACAGCGGCAACCATAGAATAGCAACTATTTGACGTAATGTTATTAGTAATTTTGCCTACATAAACTGAAATAAATAACAATTAATAACCCCACCAATGGGGGACCACCTTGTCGTGGTGGTGGGGCTTATGGGCTCCGAGGATCCTACATATTCTGCTTTTTAGGAATCCGACTGATGTATTTATGGCATCTGTGCCATTTATGGCTGTTTAGCCATTTGACAGCAACACTAGTGGTGGTGGGCCCTCTAGACACGGTTCCTCACGGGGACCGTTTCCTCAGTCCCATCCCCGATGGGTGAGGAAGTTACGAGCGAGGCTCGAGAAGTACGCTCGTTTATTAGCTGGAACTTTTCAGCTTAGATGTATTATTAATTTGGGTACCTGGACACAACAGTGTCCCAGGTAACGTCACTATGTTTTCTTCTACCACAACGATGGCATGTTACTCCATATTACGTGGGTTAGACTTCTGTTAGTTTATTTTGGTAACGGACACAGTGTTGTGCTAGGTAATTATATTTTATTTATTTTGCCACAATGATGGCTGGTTACTCCATACTAGGATTTTATCCTGTGGAGGTTATGCATTCTTTCAAGTTCATAAGAACCTGAAATAGATTTACCTAACCTCTGGTTATGTCAGGGTTGCGCATTGGGCCGCAACTGATGGATGCCACCCGACTCAATTATCAATTAATTCAATTATCAACCCATTCAAATACTAACTAAACCACGGAATAGAAAATAAATGCGATCACACATACACTGGCCCATTAGCTGTCTGGGCTCTCTCCAGCGGCACGGCCTGGTGTTGACGCAGTACATTAGATGCTGAATGTATCTGCAAATAATGCCGGCACGACATTTTATTATTATTATTACGTAATACAATACACAATCGTTAGGCAGCTTTTATTCCATAACAACCCGAGCAAGTTTGTACCGGCTTGTTGTATAAATCAAACTACCAAGCACTACAGCCTGGATATGTTTAGAATCTGCTCAAAATGTTTTACTACAAACCACTGCATCTCAGTGGTTAAGATATAAAATCAGAGAAAAAGGAACCACACATTCGGGTTTGGGCCCCCGTCAGGGGCTGGGTACCTCCCCTGAGCACTGTAACAATTTGAGATAGGGGTCAGATAAGTAATGCCTTAAGCCATTTATTATTATTACTATCATTAAATAAGTTAAGATTCAACTGACACCATCAACGACAGTTGTGCAAATAAACTGGGCACGTTATATTCCGATGCATAATATGGCACTTCAACCATTGCTGCATCTTATTTGTGAGAAAAACTGGTGCATTCTATACACAGTACATATAACATACTGAACATCATGTAGCAGACTCTATGACGTTTCAGCTGCGACGTTACATGACTGGCAAATCACAAATCTCAAAAAAATATTTCTGCTGATATGTGTTCTTTTGCCACGACTGTGAACATAGTAATAATTAACATTATTTAGGCCAGGCCACATTAAAAAACTATTTGATGATGATGATGATGACGACACTGTCATGTATTTTTTTCTTTGTTAAGTCCTCCCAAAGTTCTGTTTAACGCAACAGCACTAATAATACTCATTTAAGCTGTGCTCTGGTGTCACTCTTCTCTCAAAGCATTTTGTGGAATAATTCCAAAATTTGACCATTTCTTCCTTGTCCACAGATACAATATTTGCACGAAGATCCAATCGGTAGTTTTCACACAAAGTTGCTAACAGAAAAACAGATAAAACAACTTCTTGGGCCGATGCAATAAACAGTTGTTGATACCCGACTAAAGCAGGCTCCGCACATGTTGCCCTGGCAACGCTGACAACGACACGTCGCCGGCACACGAGCACACTCCTCACACAGTGCTGCAACACATCACAACACACACAGGGTGGGTCGAAAATATGGATAATTTTAACAGATCACAGCTCCTGCAGCTGATGACTTAAAATGTATTTGATACATCAAATTGTACAGTTCTTATTCTAGAACAGGAATGGTGTCCTAAACTTTGCCACATCTAAATATTCTTTGCACAAGTTTAGTGAAACCATACTACTACAAAATAGCAATTAATTTAAGCAATTGCATTCAAACTTTGTAAACATTTTCCTCAAAATACACTATCAAGTTCCGAAGTGCTACTAATAAACTGCTCTCTCAATTACTGCTTATAAAATGCTAGATAATGGGAGACCTAATACTCACGAAAGGACAATAGAAGGGGCCAATAAAATGGGAGAATGCAGAGCAGATATTAATGAAAGATCAGCATCTGTAGTAAATTAGCAGACATTGCAAAGATGATATTTATGATAGACAGGCAAGATGGATTAAAAATATGTCCAGTCAACGCAACACATTAACTCGACAGCTGCATAACATAACAAGTAATTCTTGAGCATTTAAAGAAACACGTGCTTACCTTCTTTAGTTTTCTGCTTCTTTGAACCTGCTGACTTTGAGAACTCTAGCATCTGTCTGCAACACAGACATATTACGCAACTCACACACTACATGAATTCATGTAACGTCACTTGCCGTAAGTTTCACCGAATGACTGATCATGACACATTATTTAGTTTTGTTAACTAAATTTTTATATGACACCTAGTCACTACTGTCAAGGTATGGCATTCAAATGAATCCCTGGAAATTGGAATTTACTGGCCAGGTCATCTGTCTACCAGCCACTCTCGGCGGTCTCATTTTGGCCTCTAACGTTCACTGAATGACTGAAAACTCACCTGTACAACAAACCGGATCATAGATGATATTGATTTTGCTTTAACGATAAAGAGCGTGTAACGTCTGCAACGATGAACACACTCATTCCTAGTTCCGGTCTGCAGAGACCACACTCCCCTGTTTAAGGGCTACGGACAAGCACTGGAACAAAAATGTCGTTATTTTATATCGCAGATGTAGTCAACCGTGTCAAGTTTCACTGAAATCGGTTCAGGGGTTTAGGTTTCGTGAGGGGTCGAAATCTGCCATTTTCCTATGCATAGCACTATGGCTTATGTAACAGGTGAGGGCTACAGCCCAACCTGTGACTATTATTATTATGAGCATGTGTATGTACTCACAGCTGGAGTGGCGGAGGACCAGAATGATATGCAGCATGCTCAATTTGATCAATTTCATTATTAACGCAGGGCCGACAAAAGTTGAAAATGTCTGTTAATGCATTACAACAGTGTTATGCTTTCGAAAACTGAACTTGCGTTGACGACATCACAGACTGGCGCAGGAGCTACAGAGCCAGTGTCTAAGCTAGACAGAACCAACAACACCGGATAAAAGCAACACCCGTCTCCAGCTGGCGCCGAGGCCAACCAAACTGGGAATAAACGAATGAGAAAGTGAGTATTTTAATAGGTGAAAAGAGGTCACTCCGGTAACAACTGTCAACTGTATGTACTCACAGCTGGAGTGGCGGAGGACTAGAATGATATGCAGCAAGCAGACCGGTAATGTAGATGTCTGGAGACAACAGCTTCGCAGTACCAGCAGTCGGACCAACCAGTGAAGTGGTTTGCTTCAACCAGAAACACAGACCGAAAAACGACTTCAGTAAATCCACACACAGACAGTCCAATGATCAAAGTGAAAAGGTACTACAAAAACTCACAGCCAGCCAGACGTACACCATTATAATAATAATTACTATTATTATTATTACTACTATTACAAATGTACTGATCAGAGTGGTGCTAGATTGCATAGATTTCGCTGGGGAACTTTACAGTTTACACAATTGGAGTTATAAACACATAATGAGCTAAGTTTACTCAGTGGCCGCCAATGTTCGAGCTGTTGTCTTTAGCTGCAGACTGAAGTCAGGCACAGTACGACTAACAAAATAACATTTCAAATACACAAATCTTCATAAAACAAACACACCATCAGCATGTAGTATGCACTTAAGTTTTACGTGCCTAATTGCATATTCGACTTATGCTCCCAGTTACAGCTGTTCCTATTCATGCTGCTCTCTGCTCAGCGGCCCGTGAAGACCTTGTTGTTTCTCGTACAAGAATTCATCTTCAAAATCATGCATTCTGCATCGCTGGTCCTACGGCGTGAAACGGTTTGCCATCTGATATTCTGATATTCGAACTGCGTCAACACTCTCTACTTTAAAATTGTTTTAAGACTCATTTGTTTCTTCAGTTGTATTTTGTAGCTTGACTCCTATCAACTTAATTAGAGCAGTGTATGCTGTACGGCGCCCTTGTAGTGACTTTATGGACATATTACGGCACCTTATAAACTGTCGCTTTATTATTATTATTATTATTATTAATAATATTATTTTGTACAATTTTTCTCACCTACTTACATCCCTAAGTCAAATACACCCTTACAAAACAGTAAGAGCATTCCAACCTGGCATGTTGGACAAGTGACTTCTGTCTTCGGAGGCTTTGACAACTTGTTCACACACTCATTGCAGAAAGTGTGGCCGCAAGACAATAGCATTGGAAGACATGCCGCCACATTACTGTGTCTCTTTGTGTCTGAAAGAAGTGCATACCCAAACACTGTCTAGTACTTGTAGTTATAAGGGCTATGTTGCAATACAAGGGTACAATCATTGCAATGGCACTGACCTATCAGGAAATCTACAGAATCAGAGCTAGGGTTAGGGTTAGTGTGAGAACAGCCCATAAGCAATGCTGCAACATCGGGAACCCTTGTTCTGCAAATAGCCCTTTTATGTAGTCACAATACTGGCTTGGCTGTAGTGAATACACAGTAAAAGGTTTTAAATTTGCTAGGAAAACATTATTTACAAATGCTTTACACTCATAAAAATATTATCACTTCACAAATGCCCACCAGCCCAATCTGCATTGCAATTCTTGACAGTACTTTAATCTCACAGGAAAATAATAATTGCAAGTCGTCATTGATACTCTTAGTGATGATGATTCTTGGGCTGTGTTTCACCGCTCTCCTCGGTTTTGCACCACACCTCATTAACGCTTCCACACGTAGGGTTAGGGTTAGTGTTAGAATTAGGGTTAGGTCTAGGATTGTGAGTTCGGAAATTTCCCCTGGAAAATTTCCGGAAATTTATTCCAATCTTTCCGGAAATTTGTTAAAGAATGTTTTTCATTTTATACTTTAGCTAATATTTCCGGAAATTTCCGGAAAATTTACAACCTTAGTTAGGTCTAAGGTCAAGACTAGGATCAGAGTTAGTGACAGCGTTAAGACCCACTTCATGGACGTGATATTCTGCAACTGGCAGCCTGTTAGTTTACTGCCTGGGGAACGCTAGAGTTATAATGACGTTATATTAGTAGTGGTCCGCACATGTAATCCCGGCGCAGGGAGTGGAATGTAACTGAGAATGGATGGTAGCGCAGCATTGTCAATTGATAGTAAGCTTGTGCAGAACCTTTCGAACTATAGTTTCTGTTGCACTGCGAACACTTCGGAATGTTCTGCATCATTAACTGCCTTTAAATTGACAGATTAACTTTCAAAACAACCCAACGTAAGCTCTCATTTCCGGTTTCAACGAATATATAATTTTATTATTTTTTTACGGAACGAAAATAAGAAATGGCATGCGGCAACTGTGGTCCTTGGTCACTTCGGTCCCGGGTCACTTCGGTCCCACTCCTTCGTTGGTCATTTCAGTCTGTCGTAGTCAGTCACTTCGGCGCTAAGGACCGAACTGACTTAGACACTTCGGTTTTTAGAAAACAAAAGTTATCAAAGTGTATTTGTAAAGTACCTTTACGTTCTATGTTAATCATTGCCCTGACAAGTGCAGTTTGTTCTGTTGTACTTGTACACGTATATATCATACATTACACAGAAGAGTTACAAACATACAGAACATTCTCCGAACGCCACAGCGGGTCGGGGCGGATTCCAGCCCGAAAACGCATTTTGGTGTATTTGGAGCCCAAGGCGCGAGTCTGGTGGCTGCAAATGTCGTTCTATTTCGGTTGAACAAAATCTGACAAGAGCTCAGCTATTGCTGAGATGGCTACATAGTCAAGCCGTGCGCCCTGGTTCGATGCTGACTGTCGCGATGCTCGTCGTGACTGTCGTCGCTTTGATCGCCGCTATCGCCCAACTTACAGCGAACCGACGTCAATGGATCGAAGCTGCGCGCCAACGCTTTCAGCTGTATACCGCAGTAAGGAGGAGGCGTACTACTGGACCAGTCGTCTGGAACGGGACGAACCTGCCTCGCCGGCGTCGCCGTTCCTCTGGCGATGGCTGTCGTCGATGCTTGGTCGCGATCTAGACATTGCCAGTGCCACTGGCCAACAGCAGACTGAGCAGAGGGGTCCGTGGCGTTCTTCGCTCGTCAAGTAGACACGGTCCGGCCGGACTGATACAGCAGCTGCTGCGCTACCACATGTGGCCGCGGGGCATTGCATCATCCGTGACCTCACGAATCTCCCGACGTTGCAACGTAGTTCAGCGTGCGCTGCCAAAGTTACTTGACTTTTTTCGATAGGCTAGATTAATAAACGCTCAGACCGAAATTTGAAACTTTTAAACACATTTAACATTTTAATGCCTATAAAAAGTAAAACGTGTACAACTTGAAGATCGTAGGTGCTTTTAATGCAACGTCTTCTCGTGTTGATTGTGCAGGACAACGTTATTTAGACGCGAGTGGCCATGCAGTCTCGGGCTGAGTGCATAATTTACTTATTAATCTCGATTCGTGGTTTCGTGCAACGAGATCGTCCAACGTCGACTGATTAAAAAAGACGACGCCGTTTCTCACGTTTTACGCGTCTCGTCGGATGGTCGAAAATGAACCTGTTACATGCAAATTACAAACAACGCAGCTCTAAATCAGGACAAGACATGCACTAATCCTAATGATAATTCACGCGGTCCAACTCTTACACACTTAATGTGACCAGCGGCAAATTAAGACACTCATGAACGCGCGTTCAAACAGAAGTATCTTCAACTGGCGTTTGAACGCATTGTGTTCCGTTAAGTCCTGAAGCTCGGCCGGTGTGACCGGGTGGGCCACTCTTTTCTTTTAACTTTCTTTATTTCCAGTTAGCGACGTCCTTTCACTCGGACCGCGGCGACATCATCTCCCCGTCGCCGAGGTTGCACCCCACGGACGGCGTCGGCCTGGCGGCGGGGCCAATCAGCGCGTCGCTCGTGGTTCCTGCATGGCGGTGATAGAGTGGGGTCCAGCGGCTGCTGCCGCGTGGGATGACGGGATGAAATTGGGGAGTTGTCCCTCCCTACTACACTGGCAACGCATTCTCTGTCTTTGCTTTTCAGAGAACGTTATTAAGTTTAATATGTAAAACAAGATTGCCTTCCACTTACCTTCTTCTGCACGCATTTAGTTAGGCCTGGTCACTTCCAGTTCCGGTCACGTGACAAAGATAGCGGTCACGCTATTCGATCCTGATTCGATCCACCATATCCGAAAACTATATAATACACGAAAACCTCATGGCTGTATATTTTATAGAACCGGAGTTATGACAAATCTATTGTTTACACTGCGGGAAAAGGAATCTTCTACCTTTTTTGTTCCTGTGACCCTGACCTCGACCCGCTGACCTTCATATACGAACTTAACCCGTATTTCCTGGAAATATACCGGATGTGCAAGTATGAACTTCCTACGTCAAGGATTTCGAAGGTTATCGTCTGACAGAGAGACAGACCGACACGACCGAAATTGTATATACCACTCTGCTTCGCGGGTGGTCAGCCAATGGTCAACAAACCTATGTTTACAGATGTATAATGAACATTTATTTCCGTATATTATGCAAATGTAAAACTCTATGTGGTGATAAAAGGCGATGAAGAAAACTGTAAGAACTGCCGTTTTACACAGATTGCATGTATCGTTGTATTAAGTATGGTATATATTGTGTGAATGTAATTACGTAAATATGTACCGTGTGTATATTAGAGGTGTTTACGATTATGCGCTGTCAATCAATCAATCACATTAATTCAGGAACACAGCCCATAAAAGCAAAGTAAAAAAGAGAAAACAAACAAACACAGGAGAGAACAAAACACGAACACATAAAATGTAAGTGCAATAGCACAAACTATTGCCCCCTGAGACGTGAGTCGTAGTCCAGTATAAATCTACATTCTACTTACTTTACTCACTTACTGCATGCAAAGTTTCTCGGTTTTTCTGTCTGTCATTTCTTTCCAATTGTTGAATTGTGCATTTTAGCTTTGGTCTAATAAAGTTCATAAGCCTACTAACGCCACGCTTTTACGAGTCGAATATCTCTACACTGGAGCACTTTGGTGCAATCACCTGATGTACTGATAATGAATATGTAATGAGTCGACTGTTAGGAACTTAGAGCGTATATACTTAACACTTATCAGTCATTGCACTTGTCTCAAGTCACGTATAGCTACTCAGCTATGTTACTTGAGCGTCCTGTGGGCAGTGAAGAGTTTAATTTATGAAGCCATGCGTGTTTCAGCTGATGTGGCTAAAGACTTAATCGTAGTCCAGAGATGTGCGGATCTTAAAATTTCGACATTCATTTTGACCAAAGATCCGCGTCTGCAGCTATATGCAATGTTAGGTCTGCAATTATAGCGAGTAATTAAGTAAGTAAGTAGAACATTTATAGAGATGAGTACGCATTAATGCCTCTGATGCGCTACGTGCTCTAATACTGTCATGTAGTATGTACATCTAGTTGATAGAATACCTTAGGGCTCTTCGCATTTAGTGCTGTTTATATCATTTTTATGTGTTCTTAATGGTAGTTAGGCTAGTTGCACTGTTACTTTTTGCACTGTTCTTTTCTGTCTGTCTTTTTTTTGTAGTTTCTCTGTGATATGGGCCATGTTGCCTGATGCAAATAAATGGATGGATGGATATTATAGCGAGCTATACAAGCTGGCACCATGAGAATATGCAATACATTGTATGGCAAAAACGGCAACGTCCGAATTAACCATAGCTTTGTGATGTCTCTTAGAGCAGGTATCAAAAAACAAGACAAAATTCTTGCTAACTTGCGAAAGAAATTGAAGGAACGGGATCCGGGTTTAGACGTAGCCGATTCACGCGCAACGTCGACTAGTTAATCGAGGAATTTGCTACGAGACTGTCTGTCTGTCCGTTTGTCCGCATTTCTGTCACACTCGTGTGTCATACCTAGCGGGTTCAAGATATCGAAACATTGTGCTTTGAATCATACCATAGAACGATGTCGACAGCGCACATCTGACCAGCATACTGCGCGATATCTCTTGAAAACAGTAAAGCGTGGTTCACTAATTATATAGGAAGTCGATTGGTCCCGAAAGTGGTGACTTCGAATGACCTTGAACCTCGGTCAGTGTTGTCAAGTAACGAAGTAGATCTACTTCGTTACTCTACTTAAGTAGATTTTTTTCGTATCTACTTTCTAAAAAGTAGATTTTACAAACTACTTTCTACTTGTAACGAAGTAACTTTTTCCTGCAAGTATCTACTTTCTACTTCGTTACTTTTCTCGAAAACATCTCGTTACTAAAGTAGAAATCAGCGCGTTATAAATTCTTTGCGGATTTGTGGACGCAGATTACACAGCGTGATCGTCAGCTGTAGCTGCGTTAAGGGCGGTCGTTTGTTGGACCAATTATTTGTTTATTGTGATAATGGCATGCAAATACATACAGAAACGCCGATTTATCGCTAGCAATTTTTTGGCCCTTACGGACAGGGCGCCGATTTAGCGCTAAAATTGGCTATTTATTTTTAGTCCTGCATAAGTGTAACATTTGAATCTACTTTCTACTTCTACTTACTCAAGTAGATTTTTTTGGAACTACTTTGTACTTTCTAGAAAGTAGAAAATTTTCACACTACTTCTACTTTCTAAAAAGTATACTTTTTGGCATGTACTTCTACTTTCTTAAAAGTAGCAAAGTCATCTACTTTTGACAACACTGACC
>Ga0209562_1000941_pt1 | contig 10685 bp, 5 predicted proteins | sample WorMetvacBELIZE2_FD_187399 | JGI IMG/M metagenome (GOLD analysis project Ga0209562, IMG submission 187399) | Marine gutless worms symbiont microbial communities from Max Planck institute for Marine Microbiology, Germany - Olavius vacuus BELIZE.2... | ecosystem: Host-associated > Annelida >...
CTGTATTACTGCTGATGTGCAGACTGTGCCGTGTTTGAGGAAGAACGGATACAGCGTGAAAGAAATAAAGAACTGAAGAAGAAACAGGTATCGACTATTGACATGTTTTGCAGATTTTTAAACTTTGATGTTCATTTAGAATGCCACTGGTTTTCATTGAATGTCAACTTTTGTGCGTCTGAATTATGTCTGTCAGTCATTTATGAGGTTAAGAGAACAGTGACAAAACTATGGTCCATGACACCATTCTCGGTGATATTTCTAGATGTTACTGTCCGCCTTCTGGCCTCACTGAAATGCTGCTGTTGTTGTAAAAATTTAGTTTTGGTGATTCCAGCAGTTTTGTGTTAACATAAAATGCAGCATATCCATTGGCATCTGGGGCTTCTTTCCTTCAGTGCTTCCTTAGATCTTCAGCCAAGTCCAGGAAGGGAATAGGGAGAAGAAAGGCAGGCATCGTGTACATTCTCCGCAAAACAAAGAGTTGGAGAATATGAAAATGTAACACTGGTAAACACAAGATTCCCGTTCACTTGAATCGTTGTCGGTTCATCTTGGTGTCATTGTCAAGTATACATGTTGTCACATCTTGTAGTACATTTCTTGCAATGTACTGATGTTTTTGTTTTTCTCACATTTATGACGACATAATTAATACACTTGTTCATACTTTATGTATTTGCAGGGAACTTTGTCAGCAGGTGGCAAACCAGTTCCACCACTGTCGAAAAAGTGAGTCTGCATTGCTGGTTGTTTTTAGAGGGGCAGCACTTCCGTCTGCAGAAGTCAGTAAGAGAGATAAACCAGAGCCAGCATGTAGTAGTGACTTGAGAGTTATTTCTCAGTAGAACTGGTGTATTATAGGTTTTACGCATAACTGTTGGCATAGAGTAGCATTTGTGTGGGGGTCACAAGAGGCCATGGCCTCGTAGAATTATGGGTGGCCACTGAAATGTGGGGAATAGATTTTTGTTGAATAAATATTTGTGTTTAGAATGTTTAAATTGAACACATATGCATTCTGTATGAAGTTTAAAGCAACTATTAGGAAAGAATGTTTAGTGTAGTAACATTTAAAAAGCTCATTTCTTAGAAGTTATGTAAATTGGTGAAGTAAGAATAAACACTGCTCTTCACTTACACATTTAGGAGTTTTGCCCCTCCCCTACACTTATTCCCTACTTTCTACGTGCTGGAAATATTACTGGTGGCATATCACGAGATTTGCAGTAGGAGATTGTGCTACACAGTGTTTTTCATTCCGCACTTCTGTTTGCTATGAACAGAGTCGAGCATTGAACTGTTCCGGTACAAATTGTAATAGTTGCAGGATAATGCAGAGTAACATGCATTGTGGTTACTTTTGCAGACAACAGACTACAGCTTATGTTGGTTTCTGCTTAACCGGCACGCGCAGTTTTCAAGAGTTATTCCAGATTAGGCTTGGTTGTTGAAAGGACAGCCATAGGCGACTGCCGCAGGGCAGAATGCCGCAGGGCTGAATCTCGTGAGGGCATTATTTACAGGCCAGGTGCTGTTCCGATCACACAACTGATAATGTTGAAGCACTGTTCATTCTACCAACAACAGACTGTGCCAGATAGAAATTAACTGAGCTTATCTACTGCTGTGTGACATGTTGTAGAGAAAAGACTGAAGACGGCAGTATTGCAGCACTTGGCAGTCGTCTATCTACCGGTGTTAAATTGTACCAGACTGCTCCCGGCTACGAGTTACTGTCACTGCGAGAAAAGAAGGTAAAATTGCCTTGTTACGGCACTCTGTTGCTGTTGTTTTGCTTGTTTCAGTGTAAATGTTCAACCGTTAAAACATTCACCTTTGCTGATAAAATATCACATTATGCATGACATAATGTGGGCAAGTTTTTTTTTGTGTGAGGCCGTACGATTTCTTGAATGTGCTTTGAGGGTCAGATATGATCCGCTTGCATGATTTTCAACCATAATTCCACCATGCTGTCCAATGATACATATATACCGGTATATGTATCATAGCACTAATATCTAACTAGTCTACAAGACCTATGCTTACAGTAATAGTATTCATCAATGTATTACTGCACGGTTGTCCAACTGGGGCCGCATCTGGCCCACTGTGCGACCCGCGGGGCAAGTTGATCTGGCCCGCGATAGCACGAAGGAACAGTAAGTAGGTAAGTAAGTAAGTAAATAATTTATATAGTGCCAAAGTCTTAGAAGAATCAGGGCGCGTGGACAAAGATATTCTAGGCAAGGTGGGCAGCTGAAATGTAAATGTCTTTAGATTGCTTCTAAAAGTAGGAAGCGAGTGAGATTCGCGGATGCTGACAGGTAATGAATTCCAGACTCTGGGAGCGGAAAATCGAAAAGCACGAGATCCAAAAGATAGATTGTGACGGGGAACCGAAAGCTGATGAGAACTGGATGAGCGCAGAGACCTCATAGGTTCATGATAATGCAAGAGGTCAGAGAGATATGGCGGACGACCGGTGTGCAAGGCTTTGACTTAAACTTTTATAAATATATTAATGGTAATACAGTAATAAATGCATATTTGTGCAGTTAAAATGCGGAAACTATCACATAAAACACCAAAGTTGTTGTAACCAGACGCATTTTCAGAGCTAGTAGTGTGCCAAAATCGTTTGCCACCGGACCACACTGTATTACTGCAACTTTTTGAAAATGGTGTACATTTTTTCAGACTGTGAAGCATTAGTCATTATAAACTGTTGGAAAACTGTGGTTGCTGCAAAATATACTATGCATAGGAAATTTACTTTGTTTAAGCTGATAAGAAAAAAAGCCTGAATTTTGTTTCAGCATTTTTGTTTTGTGGACTTATGTGCTGTTGTTTCTGAAGAACGTTGTATGCATTTGTAGTTGTGCGGTTCAATTGGACTGAAGCCTGCCGTCTACATCACCGTCAAGACGTGCATCATTAGGGTATGGACAGCGTTTGGTTGTTGCTTAATGCACTTATCAAACATAGCTGTAACTAAAACTGCAACATGCAACAGCAGTGGTAGGTTATGGGAGAGACCAGTGCCTGTAGCCTGAACAAAATGAAGCTTTTTAGAAGTATTTAATAACTTCATTTTATAATCACATTGGTAGGAGCCTTTCCAGTTGTCTCGTCACGGGACGGCTACCGAGTATAATTGCTCTTTTTCCTGTAGTGCTTATTGGTTCGTCAGTTTTTATTAGTTCATAACTGTTATGTTCTATTCAAATTTCACTTTTCATAGATCATTTGTTAGCCTCCACTGCCAACAGTAGATCTGTGACGAGAGGCTTATATTCTTGGGTCTGCCATCCACGTGTCCGTCCGTCCATTAGCATGTATTCTGCGTGACATGATATCTTTTCACGTAGTGGAGGGCTTTCAATGAAACTTGTCACAAGTGATCACCATGTCATTGGTCATTGCTAAAAACGTTTTCAAGGTCAGAGGTCACAGCAAAGGTCAGAGGTCACAGCAAAGTCAAGAAAATTTTTCGTGTGATGCGATATTTTTGTACTTGGGGTAGGGATTTCAGTGGCACTTGGCACAAATATTCACCATGTGACGTGATGTGAGTGGTTATTGCTGAAAAGGTTTCAAGGTCAGAGATCAAAAGTCAAGGTCAGGGGCCAGATGCACTTTTCTGGCTCAGTAATGACCATCAACTTACCATCGTCCATCCGTTAACACCTGTTTCACATGATGCATTGTACTTAGTGGAGGTATTTCAGTGACACTTGGGCACAAATACTGTAAAACACTATTTTTTCGCCGCATCTTAATTTCGCGATTTCCTTATGTAGAAAATTTGCTGCATTTTTATTTCGCGGATTTTCCAGTTAATTTTATTAAGCAATTTGTTTCCTGTTTATTTTGGTGCCTCTGACAAATGTTATTATCGAAATTCATCTGGTACCGGTATTATTGTTTGCATTACATAATACCAACAATATTGCATATCATATCACGGAAGTGTTGATATTCTATGCAGGTAAACTTATGGTGATGGGCAATTCCAAAAATTTGCTTGTATTTAAGTTCACGATTTTAATCAAATCGGGAAATATACATCGACTGTTTAGAGCACAAAGGTGACATGTCCAGTTTTCACAATTTTACAGGAGACGCAAAAGAGACTTTTGACTGGTCCTGTAAATCACACTACTGTTATTCACATCATTCACTGTTCCTGTTATAACTACAAAATACCGGACCACCTGCTAACTGCATCAACATACAAATTCACCAAGGACTAATGGGAAATAAATGCCAAAAACTGGAAATAACTCTGGACATAGCACCTTTGTGCATTGCATGTTTCGGAGCACAAAGGTGACATCCAATCTAAGCGAAATTAAACAATTTCAACATGATTTTCGATTACTTATGACATAGAAATCGTAACTAATAAATATTTTAGGAATTATAAACGCGTTAGAAGCACATATAGCATTTCACTGCACAAACGCATTATGTGTCTAACATGTGACATGTCACCTTTGTGCTTTGCAAATCCAGAAACTTTCAGAGCACAAAGGTGCCATGTCCACCATGTCACCTTTGTGCAGTCACTTTTTGTCAAGTCTTGGACAAAACTGGACATGTCACCAAAGTGTGTCTGCCCATTCTCTACTAAAACAGCAGAAAATAACTGAAAATTTTTGTGCACCGAAAAGGCTTGGCTAATAGTAGTGACTTGGCACCAAAAAGTCCAAATGACCAAAAACTGGACATGTCACCTTTGTGCTCTAAACAGTCGACATGTTTTACAGTATTCATCATGTGAGTGGCCATTGCCGAAAAGGTTTTCAAGGTCAAAGGTCAAGGTCATAATGAGACCAAATGCACTTTCATGGCAGAGGCATAAGCATTTGGTGCCACTGTGGTGATCCAATGGTGTGGCATTAAGGTCATTACTTGTTGTACAGTTGTATCATATTCTGATCTGTATCATTGCCTGTTGTTTCACTCTAACACTGTGGTAGCTGTTCTTTTTGTCATGCAGTATGCATCGTTGATGTATTGTCTGTGTATTATGATCTCGCAAGTTTGTTCCAGTAGTGTTGTGTACACGTTAGTGGAATGTGTGCTGTGGTACAGGACTGTGTGCTGAAGAGGCACGGAGTCTCATCCAAGATCCGATATCCAGCACAGTTGGATAAAGTTCGGCGGCGACGGATATTGGCTTTTCTAATGGAGAACGGCTGGATCACTGGAGCCAGCTGACATCATAACAGACTGTAGCATTGGTGTACTGGTGAACTACCATTTCCTGGCACCGTGGAGGCCTCGTATTAATATATGGCAGGACTTATGATCATCACAGAGTCAAGTCTAATTGTGATTATGAATGTTTTGACTGTAGTTTGTAGTACAGAAATTGAGAAAAAAACAGCATGAGGGCCAGTCAGAAGTCTGCAGTAAACACGAGACAGTTGCCGTGATTCTGTTCATAATGTAGACACAATGTGAAATATAACTACGCACAGATGGCTTATTTATACAACTCAAGATTTTATATGCTGTATATTTTGATGTTTCTGTTGTATCTCGCAAAACAATTTTAGTCAGTAACTGACTTTTATTCAGTGTAAGTTTCATGTGTATAGGACAAGTTGTTGTATAGTGTTGGTATTTAGAAAGTGTTGCAAACACTGTCATCCAAATATCAATTTGGCTGCTTTCCTTTTACTGGACAATGCTACATAGTGTATGTGTCTGCCCGTCACGATTGTATATTCTGTCAGAATGGCTGAATGTATTTTTGCTGTACGGTTGTTTCATTTTGACACAGATATACGTGACCTTCATGGGTTATTCCGACATTGCCATATCGACACATTATTCCAAACAAATAAAACTATCCAGTAACAGAAATTCATCACTTTGGATGCAATGCGCGTTTGAGGTCATTTAAGGACAAGATGGGGACGTGTAAAAGGAAATGTACATACAACTGCAGTATGATATTACTGCCAACTACTGATGTCTTTGTACGGTTTTATGTGTAACAACCTTTACAGTACAGAGTGCTATACAGTTTTATGCAACACCTGAGCTTCTTGTTCTTAGGTTCTGGTCAGAGAAAACAGCTCATGTAATGCTGATGTATATTGTAAAAATACTAGATTAAGAGAATTGACTAAAATCATTTCATTAATCAACTGTTATTTTCAAACTGATTTAATTTACAGCACTGTGTCGAGTCATAAGAAGTTTAGAAACAGTGGTCAAAGTAAGGCGGCGTGCACCGAAGCGACACTCCGCCGCCTCTTTTTAGAGGGGCGCTCTGCCACCTTAATTTTCTTCAGAGCAGTGTTCCGCCTCTATTTTTAAAAAGGTCATCGAGTATGAGGCGTAAAGTATGAGCTCCGCCACCTTTTGAATCCTACTTTTACCACTGTTTAGAAACAATGAACACACACACACAGAACTTACAGACGGAAGCATCAACCACTTAAGTACTAAGAACGACAAAGTAAACATGACAAAACATCCGTAATACTTAAGAGACGTTTAGACATAATCATTCTTCAATATAATACTGTCCACTTGGAAGAAAGTCACTTGTACATGAAGATGGCACTCGGGCATCAGTGTTCTCTGAATCTCTTTCTGTAGATTGAGCTGGAGACGGTGATATAGTCACAGATCTTTCATCGGCCACTTCGGCTCTGGACTCTGCTTTCTCAGACGTACACGGTGACAGACATGGTCTTGCGCTATCACTGACATCTGTAATGTTGCCGCTGATGCTGTCGACCAATGTTGGAACCTGTTGTGAACTCAGTGAAGTTGGTACTGCCAGTGAATCTGTGCCACCTGACAAGCAGGTCGTACTATCCTTTGGACTGAAATCCTCTGAACTTAAGTCACTGAACAATTCATCTCTTACGATGTTATATAAATTAAGCACATTATCCATGCCGCCATCTCTGTTTGGCCAGATATAGTCGATGTCTGGAACTCTTGAACAGTAGCTGATAGTAGTTTCGTTTCTTCGAAACACTTCTAAGAAGTCAACATCACATTTACTGTACACACCTTCAATGCTTCCACTTTCAACTTTAGATGGAGAAGATTCGGAAGAGTCGTAGAAGGTTTCATAGCATGTAAGATCAATGTCGCACTGAACAGCAAAGTGCTTTGAATGTTCAAACATCAAGAGCTCAACGTCTTCATATTCAGAGCTGGTACTCAAAGCCATTCTGACCATGCACGGTTACTTTCGATCTAGAACAAAATTTCAGCAATTCAAGTAGACTTGATTCTGATGCATGTAAGCTAGGTCTACGGGCGAATGGGCCTACTAGCAGACCAGTCTTACAGATCTTGTAGAAGAAGATAATGCTAGATTATAAAGCTGTCAATGTGCATGCATTCACAGCACTTTCAGTACGATAAGTAGGGACGACAGTTTTCCGCGGAAAATTTCTGTGGATTCCACGGGACATTTTATTAAATTCCGTGGCAAATCACTGGTAGATAGTCAACTGAAAGAAAGTCAACTCTGCATTTTAAAACACTGGGGGTATTCAATATATTGTTATTTGTTATTATTAATGTCAGACTGCAGACAAAGCTAGTAGACAATTAACTGCCTGGCTTGTATGGCTAATCTAGCATACTGCAGCCAGCCAGGCAGAGCCCTGTCCACAGCCAACACCTAGTCCGCAGCAACCCTGAACTGTCGCTGAGCATACAAGCGCTTGCTGAAGACTCGGCTTCCAGCATGCGTAAACCATCGTCCGGCGCCATTGTGACTGAACAGTGAGTTCGCCGCCGCATACAAATATCCGGACTCAACTCAACTCAACCAGCATCTTAGCAAGGCAGCTCGATATCTATCAGAGACAGGAGTGTTGGGAAGGAATATCGAAGGGCTCTAATTTTTTGCCTAGAGAGACTGTGCAATTGCTGCATAATATTGAAATCGGGCTCTCACACAAAGGCCATATAGTGCCGCCCATTTCAAACAAATCTAGAGTGTAGACTGACTTTCGGACGTGCTAAATGCCCCAATGCAAATTCAGGAATGTCTGTTATGTGATTCAGAGCAAATATTTGGTTATTAAACCGAAATCGTCACTCTGTATATGGTTGGTACACCAGAGATGATTTATATGGCTTTTCGAGAACATTATGCTCTGTGGTGATATTAGGACCATTGTCTAATACAAAATTTGTTTTCTTAACATCAGCCTTGAAACATTTTGAAGTTTACTTCGGACATGTGGTGGATAACATTGGCGAGGATCCACGCAGGTACATCTTGTTAATGCACTTGTTCTCGGTAACCTCCACAAATAATGCCATAAGCCATATATCTCTACAAACTAGATTCTTTGGGCTACATTTCTGTCGCAGACACTATGGGCTTATCTTCAACCACTTGATGCAACTGGCTCCCGAGTTCCGAAGCTACTGAATTCGGTGAAATAATGCAAAATAACGGTCATTCAAGGTCACCAACTTTGGTACCAATCAAAGCCCATATGTGACTTCCTGTTAGTGATTAATACTAAGTTACATCCTATCTCGCACATTGCCAAAGTTTTTGCAGATTATTGGCAAAAGTTGTGCTTTTTACAGGGGTACCTTTCTCTAACACATTTGTTTGGATGAACCCCTAAATTCAGAACAACGAAATTTGGCCTCAGAAAACTAAAAAACATTGCTCTGTCATATGGTGTTTAAATACTGAGACTGAGAGACTTATTTCGTTTTGCCACAATGCACGCGTTTGACGTACGGGTGGACGGCTATAGAAATTACCATATGCAAATTACATGCATGCAGTCGCACTGTCGCACAGTAAAATCTAAATAGTGGCCTTGCCAGCAGTTAAGGCAAAGGGTCGACACCGCTCCTCCTGCCGCATTGTCGACTTTCACGCCTCCTTATCTCTACTTTAAGTTTAGGGCTTTACCATTTATTTATATACCCCACCCAAAGGACAAACAAATCAAGTCAGAGGTGGCGTGAAACGGTGAATGTCTATAGTGAAAATATGGAAAGCTGACAGGACACGTACGTCAGTGGCAGTTAGTGACGTCCCACTGGTTTTCCAGATTCTCGTACGTTAATCACTGAAACGACGCCCAGTTATGACTAATTACTTTCAGATGGTGTCCGATGTGCAGCAAGCTTAAATTCTTGGCCGCAAACTGAAAGTTTTCTGTACACTTCTTCCATTAATACTATCAGCAGCCATGTGTTCACAATTATACTTCTATACCTCCTAATTATGGCAAAGTAATGTAACTGTAATTTTTTGCCTTTCTTCTAAAATCGTCATCGTCCGACGCGATCTGACGTCAGCATACTTCCGGTTAAAATTGTTATAAATAAGTAAGTATGTAGGATTAAACAATCTGAAGATCAGAACGCCATTCTCTGTCAGTCACCACAGCATAACAAAGTTATGCTATACTGTGGTGTCACCAAAGTATGGCCAGCGCTGGCCATATATGTATACTTTGGTGTCATTGTCACTGTCACACTCACATCCAAAGAAGTTAAATCTTTGCTTCTTCGTTTTTTTCATTATAGTAAGTAAGTAGTCAATTTATAAAGCGCATTACGCTATGCCTCTAATGCGCTGCGTGTCTAATACAGCGAAAACAAGTGTGTCTTCAGGCGTGACTTGAAACAATCAGAGCTGAGCGTTGGGTCCCGGAGGTGATCAGGCAGTGAGTTCCAGACCATCGGACCAGCGACAGAGAACGCCAGACGGCCAAACTTGCTGCGACGGTAACGTGGCACCACGAGTTGATGGCGGCTGGCAGAACGGAGCGGCTGGCGACTGGCAACTTCTGACGTTGGAGTGCCCTCTAGCTAGCCTAGGAGCCCATATAGTAGACCCCTATTTTAGGCCTACCCGGTACATGTACACTGTGTTCCAAAAAAGTGACGCCAAAATTCAAATCACTATAACTACGGCATAACTTATCAGAATTAATTATTCTCTTAGCAACTTCAATTATCGCCTTTCTAGCACAAATGTTGTAAATTTCAACAAAATCCACCACATGGTTTCTGAGCAACAGCTTTTTAAATAATGGAACTTAAAAACATAATTTTCCAATATGGAAAATACCGATTTTAGCATACTCACTGCAGGAAGTGTTACGAATAATGACAATGTTGGTTACATTTTTGTGACGAGTTTGGTTGACGTAAAAAGCAATGGCTTTTACTAAAGAGGACGGAATACTGATCAAAGTTTTAAGACAGAGTAAGGGTTACAGTGCCAGAAAGTTGGAGGAATTTCCTTACAAGGACTGGTGTTGTTCAGCACTGGACCGACTTCTGCGGCAGATTGACGCTACAGGGTCTGCATACAGGCAGTCCGGCAGCAGCAGAGAATGTACGGTCTGCACAAGAGACATGCAAATGTCAATGAAAATGGCGACCATTTTGAGCACAAACTGTAACTGATGGTAGGCCTATTGCGTACGAACTGCTAAGGCGACTTTTCCATATTGGAAACTTCTGTTTTTGAGCTCCATTTTTAAACAGCTGTTCCTCAATAACTGTGCAGTGGATTTTGTTGAAATTTGCAACGTTTGCATCAGAAAGGTGATAATTAAAGCTGCTAATAGGATATTTAATTCTAATAAGATTTGTTGCAGTTATTGTTATTTCTATTTTGGCGTCACTTTTGGAACACACTGTATATA
>Ga0209562_1000942_pt1 | contig 10678 bp, 5 predicted proteins | sample WorMetvacBELIZE2_FD_187399 | JGI IMG/M metagenome (GOLD analysis project Ga0209562, IMG submission 187399) | Marine gutless worms symbiont microbial communities from Max Planck institute for Marine Microbiology, Germany - Olavius vacuus BELIZE.2... | ecosystem: Host-associated > Annelida >...
ATACAATAAACGTTTTCAACAGACAAAACACTACCGTTTTCACTCAGCTTGAAGCCAAAATAATCACTCAAGCGGCCGGCAATGGCCTTATGTTCAGCTTTGCTGTCATCATTTGACTTCACTTTCGCTGTCTTTTTTACATTATTATGGAAAACAGCGTCAGATGAAAAAAGTAAAAGAATAAGCAAGTAACACAACACTGCTGATTAATCTTTAAAAACAGTTTTAATTGTTAAAAAGTTTTTAACGATTAATCGCTAAATTAGTCGTTAAAATTAGCAGCTCTAATTAATAAAATATTTGCCTAAAATTAGTGACGTTCTGGCAACAATTGTTTCCTTTTTCGAACTGAAAACTATGCTAGGATTCGCTACAGTTGTAGCTGCAGAGATTAGTAAGTCGTCACAGACGTGGGACAGCAGGAATCTTCATGATGTCTTGCCCATCCTGTCAGATTTAGATGGCCTTGATCCACCGTGTTGTCCAATCAGCTTTCCGGCCAATAATTGTCCCTTCTTTCCAGTCGATGATATCATTTTCTGTGTTGACATGGTCCGTGATTGCAGATTTGTTCTGCCATGACTGTGATTGTTTCCTGGTACTTCTGGTGTATTTCTTACCTTCGTGCAATTCCATCAAAATCCTACATTAAGCCCAAGAATCCTAGCGGAGAGTTTTCGGTTAGAAAAAGGCAACAGTCGTTCCCGAAATGTCACTAATTTTTGGTAAATATATCGGTTGTTTTAGTATTTATTGTTAACAGTTATGTTTTGTCTCAACCAATGAGTTTATTCAAGAATTACTTGACCCCACATTTTGTAGTTGAGCAACTCTAATACTCAAGTACCCATCACAGTGCTAGGTTTGATAATGCTCTATTGACAAGACTGCTAAATATGTTAATGCGTTAAATTGCAACAGGTAATCCAGTTGTTGGATGCGTTTACTCCTGCCACATCCGTGGATGAGTTTGATGAACTGTAAGTGCACTTTGTGTTATTAGTGTTATTGTGCTGCCCTTCTAATACGCAGTGAGTCAAAACAAACTGTGCCATCATGTTGTACGTTTTTAATGTTATTAAAGTTTAGTGGGTTGCCACGGTTACCATTTCTGGTTTATACAGCCATACTCAGAAATTTTCATAAAATTGTGTCTATGCGCTGGCTGCAGCAAGAGACAGATTGCACCAAAGCGTCTGTTGGAGACACAATCGACCTTCACCAAGTCAGTAATGGTGTCCATGGGTGTGTCCAAGATGGGATGAATGATCCGGAATAGACCTGATGTTTATCGATGCTAGAGTGAAAATCAATGATGTATACTATCGTGAGTTGCATCTGACTCAAAAGCTACTGCCTGTCATGCGTGAGATCTGTGGCGAGTTCTTTATCTTCCAGCAAGGCAGTGTTCCTGCTCACCGAGCCTGCGAGACAATCAACCTCCTGAAACGAGACACCTGCGTTCTTTTTCCCAGATTTTTTGTCACCCAGCAGCACAAATCTGAATCCAGTTGACTACAAAGATATGGGGAGAAATGTAGCAGTTGGTCTAGCAAGTTTATGACGTCGATGAACTGAAGCTTGATCGATGTCTCTCATCGTTTCAAGCAAAGTGTCATCAGTGATGCAGTTGACGAGTGGCACAAATGTCTGCACGTGAATTTGTACATTACTGTGGGTACACACTACACAGGCTTCACTAGCTTCTGAGAGTGGTGCCCCTGCCCATGTATGTCATGTTGCTCTTAATAGACACTTGACAGTAATGAAAGGTAAAGGTAAAGGTAAAGGCCCCTGTCCATGTAAGGTTCATGCCCAGTTGACATGCAATATCAGGTATATATACACTACACTAATTACTAGACTAGTGCAAGAAATGTCTTGTCGTGATCTCGCTGTTCTTTCATATGATGTGCAGTAGGTTGTTGTATGGTTTGCCGTTATAAATGTCTTTATTTCGCTTCCACTGATTATATGTTCATTGCGTTATATGTCCTGAAAAAAATTCCTGAAATTCTGAAAACTTTTTGACCTGAAAAAAAATTTTCATGTGTGCCCAGGCCTGGAATGTATAGTGGCACAGTTTATTGACTCACGGTGTATATTGGATTGCATCCCATCTGTCTGTCTATATGTCTGGCTGTTTATGGCATTGCACATGGCTTCATAATTCTACAATGTGCTAAGTTTGTATGTCCTACTCCGGAAGTCAAGGAACATTTCCTGTCTCGGCATTATGCCACATGTGACCTGGACTTCTTGATCTTTTGATATCAATGTCAATGTCAATCAAAAATTTTTAGCGTGTCCAAATAGCAAAACTATTGCGCAGACCACGAGGGCATTGTGTAATCAAAGCACGATGTCAGGAAAGGACTGGCGAAAAAGAAATCTTTTCAGACGTTGACGGAAGGCAGACAGAGAAGAAGATGCTTGGATGTCGGATAGCAATGAGTTCCAAACGAGTGATGCAGCGAGTGTAAATGTCCGTCGACCAACAGTTGTTAGCTGGAATGATGGCAAGAGCGATGACCTCGGAGCGCCCACCCATATTCACGCTGAACAGTTGAGCTGCTTTGTCGCTAGATGCGAGACTTCATCATAGCACCCAATCGTAACATCCGACAGGATAGTCCTGTGAATTACAAAATCTTGTTAGGCTACAACTGCGGTTCTGTCAACAACCTGTGCAAGATATCAGTGAGTTAAGACGATGTGTGATTGACGGTCGCGCATCCAGCAGACGGACGGTCATTGGTCACGCCACTCTTTAGTAGCGATTTATGCTGAAAGCATGAGTTATGGCAAGAGGCAGATATATTGAACATGTGACATATGTTTTACTATTGCATTGCATTGTTGGTCCATAGTCTATACATTTTTAACTCTATATGACGTTTTATTTTAATGTTCAATTAATGATGACGTTTAAGCTTAAGTAACATGTCTGATATTCGTTATGACACGTATACATATGCTGCATTTTACAGGGCATTATAAAAATACTCCTTAAGAGATATTTGATGATTTTTATGCCGTTGTGTTCCATATTTATCAAAGCACCTATGTGTTAATAATTATTTTAATATAAATAAGTTTGACAGAGTTATTGTAACAAGAAAAGTGCAGTTTTTTTGCTTAACAGTGTATATAAATGTTTGCTGCCCATTCTACCCATGGACACCTTGAAAGTAGTTGTGAAGTTGGTTGTTTGTGTACGTACAGTGCAGCAGCATGTTTCACTAATTACAGGTACATGGTCACGCAGTTGATGCCAGTAGACCTCGATGCATTCATCAATTCTCAGCCTCTTGCCGATGATCATGTCCAGTTATTCATCTACCAGATTCTGCGAGCACTGAAAGTATGTCCATCTGGTACTTAGTTCAGTTGAAAGCAGCAGTTTATTTACCATTTCTTCACAACGCTGTTCTCTTCTTTGGTCTGAAATACTGAAATTTTTGTGGTTAGTGATAACTGTTTCTTACTTACATTATGCGTAACCAAAGAGTCTCCTGTACTGCTTAGTTATTGCTGATGAAAGTTATAGGAAATAGTTTTTAAGAATAGCTAATCTAACTAAGTGATTTTCTTTTATCACTAAAGCCTTTTCATTGTTGTGCAGTGAGTCAGATTTTTGACCATCTGCAAAGCGGCATGATATTTAATTTCGGTCTTGTCTGTCTGTCTGTCTGTATATACGCATATCTGTCTGTCTGTCAGACGATAACTTTCGAAAGCCTTGACGTAGGAAGTTCATATTTACCCATCTGGTGTATCTCCATACATGTCAAGTTCGTATGTGAATGTCATTGGGTCAAGTTTAAGGTCACAGGAGCAAAAAAGTCGAAAATCCATATTCCTGCAATCTGAAATTTGATCGTTCATAACTTCGGTTGCATAAAAGATAGAGCCGTGAGATTTATGTGTATTATGGGTTTCGAGCTATGATGGATTCAATGTTGTGACCACCATCTTTGGCACGTGGCCGGAAGTGACCACACATAACTAAATGCATACATTCGCAGGCTGTAATATCATAACTTTCGAAAGACTTGACGTACGAAGTTCCTTTTCACTCATCCAGTATATCTCCAGAGAAAACGGGTCAAGTTTGTATGTGAAGGTCATTGGGTCAAGGTCAAGGTCACTGAAGCAAAAAAAAGTCGAAAAACCCTTTTCCCGCAATGTAAAATTTGATTGCCCATAACTCCGGTTCTATCGTGGGTGTTACTGTTAAGAGGGGCAATACTTTTTATAGTGTAAGGGCCATGGCCATATGAAGGTCACCATTTAAGGTCAAGGTCACAGGAGCAAAAAGGTAAAAACATGTGTATTCCTGCAATGTTAAACTTCAATCGGCCATTGCTCTGCTTCTACAAAACACAGTGCCATGAGGTTTGTATGAAGCATGGCAGGGGCGGATCCAAGGAGGGGGCCACGGGGCCATGCCCCCTCCCCCCAAACACCATGGAGAGGTTTTTTAGTGTACACTTTTTAAGGAGTTTTCAAAGCCATTTTGGAATCCATTTATTATTTATTTAAGCAAAACTGCAAACAAACAATCACATTCATCAATCTGTGCTGCTGTTGTCAATTTGTCAATTTGTTTGCAGTGCATAGTTACTATTTTTTTCAGGCACCGTGTGTATATAGCTATAACTTTTCTTAGTTTGGTCCATCTGTACACACATGTTAAACATATATACACATACCAGGATATGTATTAGGCCTATCATATATACGTGTTGACTGATTGATGTCTGTAGTATAGACACGTTAAAAAGACATTAGTGGGCAATAAATATTTAGTTACTGTTAGTCACTTAATTGTGGACTTTTCCTTTTTTAGCCTGCTGTATAGGCCTTATGAACTGCACGGGTAATCATGTCAGAATAAACTCCAAAATGCACCATTTTGAGCCAAAAAGTTAAAAAAAATTTCTGGGGAGGGGGCACAGCCCCCTCTCCAGACCCCACACCCGTTAAGGAGGGGGACCCCACCGCCCTTGGCACCTTCGGCGCCTTGATCCTCGTGCCTGCGGCGCTTGACCTAGGCGCCGCCGACCTAGGCGCCTTCGGCGCCTCATGGTCCCCCCCAAACGAAATGTCTGGATCCGCCCCTGAAGCATGGTGTTTTTGACTATGGCAGATCAAATGATGTGCTTTGTCACCATGACCAGAAGTGACCACTCGTAGCTAAATGCACGCATAGCAGCAGGTGATCGGCCTTAGATTAGAAGGCAGGCTTGTTATGATTAAAATTTCAAGAGAGTATTAAAGAATTCTCAATTTTTCATTCTCATTAATTTGTTGGCAGTTATGGAAGAGGATATTGAACACTGCAGTCTGTCTGTCCTGGTCTATCAGCCTATCTGTCTGCTGACTGTACACATGGGATTGCCTAATTACCACACTGCATATATGCAGGGCGGTCTTAACCACGAGCAAAATGTCCATCTGTCTATCTGTTTGTCCGCCTGTCAAACGCGTGAATTGTGACAAAACGAAAGAAACTTGTGCCAACATTCTTATACCACATGAAAGAGCATTCATCTTAGTTTTCTGACAAGAAGAATGGTTGGTGGGGACAACCCCTTCTACCCGAACTTTGGGGTCAAACTGACCCTTTTGAAGCAAAAACGCCGATTTTCAATCGATATTTGCTCGTAGTGCTTTCGCCGTAACACGTAGCGAAAACGTTCATTAACACTAATAGGAAGTTCACTACGTGCTTTGCAATCGGCATAAGATGAACATCGTATGTTGCCCATAAGCCCGCCTTTGGAGGCTTAAAACTGCAAAGCGGCTGTTTTCCACGTAAAATTGCACTTCACTTCAAGAAAGTCTGCTACAAAGTTTCTTTGTGTGAATACTGTTGGCAATGAAGTTGTAAGGCATTCACTGCTCTATCTATCCATGCAAAAATGGTTTGCGAGGGATGTGTCCTACTATGTGAAAATTTGCCCGTAACTGACCCACCCATTCCATGCGCCTATTATCAATCGATCTTTGCTCGTAGTGTCTCAGCTGTAACACATAGCGATAAAAATTTAATTATCACTAATAGGAAATTCACTACGCACTTTCTAATGAGATCAAGTTAAACAGCGTGCATTGCCCCTAAGCCCCTGGGGGCTCAAAAACGCAAAGTGTCCTAAATAATTACCTATCTGCAATAACTTTGAAATCATACTAGATAGGATATCAGTATTAATCACTACTGGGAAGTCGTATGCAAGCTTTTGAGTGGTACCAATATCGGAATCTTGAATGACCTTGAACGGCATAATAGCCCTTTTGCGTTATTTCACGGAATTCGATAACTTTGGGGCCGATTATGTCACAGTGGTTGAAGGTAGACATTGACTGCAGAATATCGTTTTCCACTCTGGCTAACATTGACCCTCCCTGCTGCACTGTTTCTCTGCGGTAGCTGAGCTACTTGTTTTATCAGTGAGAAACTGCTGGAAGTTTGCTCAGAAAAATGCTAAAACATGTAATCCAATTACAAACGTGTGATAGAAAATTTATTTGCACAGGTTCCTATAGTGCTACAAAAGCCAAGATAGCAGGATCCTGAGTAAGAATGTATACATAATGAGTGAAGTTAAGGTTGCAAAATTTGATTAAGCCATTGGCAGTTGTCAGTGTGACATTGAGGTGACACTAGTATAATGTACTGGTGTGTTTGTTTGCAGTACTTACATTCTGCTGGCATTATTCACCGAGTACGTCTCCATCGCTTGAAATGATATCTGAAGAAGTTTTCTGTTTTGAATATTTTTTTGTTACTGAGCATTGTTACTATCGTAGATAAATTTTAAATTTAATTTATGAAAGTTATTGATTATATGTGGTACACATCTGGTGTTGAGGCTGAACTAGACCACCCAGATGTAACATTTCACCGTCGTAATGTACTTACGAGGTCGTTCACCTGGTTGTGGTTGGTGGCCAGTGATGCAGTTTCAGACTAATATTTATTTGTGTGTCATACTTGCTGGCAAAGCAGACATTCTTCTTAATTGTGTCTATCCATATATATGTCTCAGTGTCTGTCTGAACAAAAACTGAAAAACTGCAGAACATGAATTGATGCAACTTGGTACAGATATGTGTTAAGGAAACACTAGGAGTGGCTAAAATTTGACCTTGACCTTAAGAGCTATTTTCGTATTTTTGCATGGGATATAACTTTCAAACTGCTGGTATGATTTCGATGAACTTTCACATCGTAATTGTAGTTGATTTGTAATATACAGTGTGTGTCAAAAAAGTAGCCCTCCTAAAACTTTTTGCAATATTTTCACTCGGGTTACGTATATTTTCCTCAAATTATGCCAATATGTTGCCAGTTTATATCTACACATATTTACCTGTTTTGGTCAATTAACCTTAATATTTAACAAAATGGCATTAATTTTTCTAGGAGTACCCATCGTTTTTAGCGTTTTCAGTTTCAAGTTTCATCAAGTCAGATTGGCGTAACTTCATCGCCGATAATGAGTGGTCCACTGGTCCCCAATTTATCCAACCTCACTCCACTGGATTATCAGGCTTGAGGGAAATGCTGGAGTCTTGTTACAAGCTGCAACCAAAGCTAAAACAGTTCCCAAGTTTACAGATGCATTTTAGCTGATTTGGTCTGCCTTGCTGCAGAAAGCCATTGACAACGCTGCGAAAGACAACCGCAATTGACTGAGGCATGTTTGTCAACCAGCGGTGGAAATTTTGAACATATAATGTGACAGTTTGTATAACAGATACTAATTGTTATATTTAATTAAATGTCATTTGATGTGACTTGTGTTTTTACGAAAAATTTGTGAATTTTATATCAAACTAAATTGAATTCTTAAAATTTGAGTGGTCACACCAGTAAAAATGATACACTTTACACAAATATTCAGTTAAATGGACCAAACTTGGTGTAGACATAAGAATATGTTTGGGCAATAACCAGGGTAATTTTCAGTTACACAGGTTCACCACGAGAGAAAATACCGCAAAAAGTTTTAGGGGGGGCTACTTTTTTTGACTCGCGCTGTAGTTGATTTAAAATGAATTTATGAGTGTGTTTAATTAATATATGTTGTAGTATTAGTTATAAAATAGCAGATTTCGTAGCAGACAGTCACGTTGAGCATTCTTGCCTGTGCTTGTAGGATCTGAAGCCATGCAATATTGGTGTGAATGCGGACCGTGAGCTCAAGGTTGTCAGTGCTGTTGAAATTTTAGAGATACTTGCTTAGACTTCGTCCTCCTTTCAGCCCTTGTCAAAGAGACATGGCCTCACATCGATGCTGTTGTGCTTCCTTCCAGGAAAGGCCAATTACCTTTAAATCTTTTCTCATCCAGTTGATCTTTTTTCAGCTTTTGCTTTGTAGTTTTGTAGTGTGGGAGGTATTTTGACTCCTGTATGAGAAATATCAACTCGCCACACATCAAAGGCTGCGAGGGTGAGTTCATATCTCGTAGACAGGGGGTGTCATGTTGATCCTTGACACATGCAGCCAATATCTTTAAAGCTAAAACTGTTGGCAGTGCACAGTATTTGTGCTCCCGTAAGATACAGTTTATTTAATTTGTTGTTGTTGCTGTTGGCAGCAAAAATTGCAGTTTTCTGATCACAGGCAGCGCATTGTAAGGCCCATGCAAAAATCAATAGGAAAATGGGAAATTCGACTCCTGTAAAATCGTAACCCCTAAAAATTTCAACTTGAAACTTTGCATACATGATTACCTCGGCAAGCTGACCCACCATGCAAAATTTGGTTTCAATCTGTGCAGTGGGGGCTTCTCCCCAAATAGGCGAAATATTACCACTTCGTGACTTTTTTGTTTGACTGTCCTGTCCTGTCCTTACCTTTTTTCTCGGGAACGCGCCCCAGTCGAACCGCTGAACCGATTTTCACGCTTTATGGCTCAAACGACGTGTTTCCACGTAGGGAAGTGCCTTTTGGGGGTTAGGACGGTGGGTGACGTCATTTGGGGAAAATAAGCCCCCAAAACCCCCAAAATGGGCGTGAATAGGCGATTTCATCATAACTTCGCTGACGATCATCTGATTACTACGAAATTTGGCAGGCAGATGCAAAATGGTATGCCCATGACTATACATAGATCGAAATCGAAACCGGAAATAGAATTCCAATATGGCGGCTGTCCGTTTTCCAAAACCGGAAGTAGTTATATCTCAGCCGTGGATTGAGCTATCTCATCAAAATTTGATATGCAGATAGATTTCCAACTTATTAAACAGACACCGTCACTAAACCTGAAACCAGAAGTACATTTACGACTCTATGGCCGCCATCTTGAAAAATTGATATGACGTCATAACTTCGCCGACGATCGTCCGATTACTAAGAAATTTGGCAGGCAGATGCAAAATGACATGCCGATGACTATACATGGAGCGAAATCGTAACCGGAAATAGAATTTTAATATGGCGGCCGTCTGTTTTCTCAAACCGGAAGTAGTTTTATCTCAGCCATGGATTGAGATATCTCGTCGAAATATGGCATGCAGATACATTTCCACCTTCTTAAACAGATACCGTCACTGAACGTGAACCCGGAAGTACATTTCCGACTCTATGGCCGCCATCTTGAAAAATCGATATGATGTCCTGACTCCGCTACCGACCGTCCGATTTCTACGCTGAGATATTTTATCGAAATTTGGGTTTGCAAATAGATTTCGGGCTTCTTAGACAGGTGTGACTAATAGAAATAGCACAAAATGTTGTAGAAAAACTGCAAATATAAATGTTAAAAAAAACTTCCGTTTTTTAACGTCTCTAAGGCCCATTGTTTGTCACACGTATAAAACGGCAAAAATTTAATTTCATCAACTCAGGGCCTGTGGATATAATAATAACTGTGTATTATATCCACGGACCTAAGTTGATGGAATTAAATTAAATTTTTGCCGTTTTATAGGTGTGACGAACGATGGGCCTTACACGTTGTTATAAAACGGAAGTTTTTTTACATTTATATGTGAACATTGTGATACTACATGATGCTGCTGCTGCAGCTAGTAGCACTTGTATGCATCATGCAGTGATCAGTACCGGAAGTGAGCTGCGGGGTTGTGTAATATTGCCAGTTGTTGGACTTTGGGCTGGCGAGGACAGTGCTGGCGAGGACAGTCGACTCCATGATGACGGGATATGTCGTTACACGATGGTACCGCGCACCTGAAGTCATACTCAACTATGGGCATTACACTCAAGCCGGTCGGTGCTGTCTTGTGAGAAGTTGTGTTTCATTACAGAGATCGAAAGCTGTATGTCTGTCTGTTTGTGACTCTGTGTGTTAAAGAGGTTGCTACAGGTTGCTTTCTGCTAGCTGAGCATCACAACCAATGAGCTGCTTGTTATAGTTACCATTAACTTTGCTGTGATTGTCAGTTTGTGGCTGGAACCAGGGTAGTATGAAGATGTGGAGGAGTTTTTATCCGACTCCGTCGTCAGTGTTTTTGCCCGGTGCGCGCACGTATATAGCAACGAATTCGCGATATCCCGAACGTGCATTTTTCCCATAGGGCCAAATCTCGATTTCTTCGAAGTCGAATAACGTCCGAACGGGGCGCGTGAGATCGACAAAACTTTCACACACTGTACGCCTGGGGGACCCCGCCCAACCTGCGCGACCGGGGGCCCCGCCC
>Ga0209562_1000943_pt1 | contig 10676 bp, 7 predicted proteins | sample WorMetvacBELIZE2_FD_187399 | JGI IMG/M metagenome (GOLD analysis project Ga0209562, IMG submission 187399) | Marine gutless worms symbiont microbial communities from Max Planck institute for Marine Microbiology, Germany - Olavius vacuus BELIZE.2... | ecosystem: Host-associated > Annelida >...
GCCGTACACCGTTGCCGCCGCAGTCGACAGTGTACCAGCTGATGTGACAGCTGACTGTGACGTTTTAACAACACCGTTCACGGTGGCTGGAGGGTCTCGTCTGTACGAGGCCAACTGAGCTTTGTAACGTGCGTATGGGTCGGACGTTCCTTCACTGCTGGTTCATGGCATCACAAACACACACAACACTGCACACTCACTGCAACCAAGTCACGATGCAATCAGTTGCAACCTCAAAACATTACAAACAGTAACAGATTATTTCATTTGTACGTCTCGAGTTCAGTTAGTCTTGAGTATGCTGTTAATGTCAGTGAAAGAGTGAAAGTGATCAAATGTAAATGTGCAAAGCAACAGCAAGCGTGCAAGTTATTTGCTTTCTTCCAGCAACGTTTATCAAACAAAGCATCTGAATACAGATACTGCAGACACAACAGTTTCCTCTCTTTTTCCCTCTCTGCTCCCTTTATTAAAAAAGGTGAAGGCTGGCCGTGCCCAATGGTGAGCTTAGGCGGGGTTCTCATCTCCCTTACGTGGGCCTTGAGTCCATTTTACTTTCCCTTCCACCTTTCTTCTGGCCTTTTCTACCTGTGAAAACGTCGTAGGAAAAAAACGTAGTTTATTTTGTATTATTCAGACAAAATCGTCACACTTTTGTAGACAACATTTTCGCCCCCTTTCGCACCTTGAATGCACTCAGAGTGGAATGCATGAAAAATGTGCCAGGTAAACACACACTAGTATTCAGTTTAACACTGTATGGTATGGTATGGTATGGTACACTGTATATGGTGGAAATGTTATAGTAATAACAGAGACAGCCGTGTTAGTAAGTGTGATAATGAGCATCACTCACTGAATAACAAAGGCAGAAATGTCTCTCGTCAACTCAACAACATAACAACCAATCAGTGGGGACAAATCATTCGCAGCCTTCTCTTGCTTTATCAGTTTGCGTCATATTTATTTTGTTATTGTTATGTATTTATTCTTCGTTAACTTTCTGTTTGCTTCTGTGCAGTACCGTAAGCGCGTTTGTCATTTGTGCAATAAAGAATTACTTACTTACTTACTTACTGTGTGCTGTCAGCTTTTCTACCATACCTTATGCAATATTACAGCAAAATCAGCATAAAATGTGACGAGGAAAATAAAACTGAAATTAAATTAAAACTGGGAAAAAATAACTCCGGATCAAAGTAACAGATGCAACCAATACACACACATGCAGCAAATGCAAATGCAAGAAGCTACCAGCACACACTTGCTAAACTGATGAAAGAATACCAAACAACACCGGGTGTCAATCAACGGGATGACAGCAACACCGTCTGATCATGCCTATCCAATATTGTCTGTCTGTGTGTGATTCCGCTTGGCTACTTGTTCAACCCATACACTGCTGGTGTGGGCCGCTGCAGGACTGAAATACAGTTGACACATTATCAACTCTGGGTACCGATCAGCTGATCAGCGGCGTTCATGAGGTGACCAATCATGGAATAAACAAATACCAGTCAGCTACATACAGCCAAGGACACAGCAGCTCTCTCTCTATCATTTCTTTCCACATGGCCCATCATGCAGTCTGCTACAAACAACCAAGTTCAAAAACTCTCCAACAACAAAGACTTAAGATTATATTGGACAAAATTCTGTGCAATTTCTTTCCACAGGTCCGACCATCTCCTACGTTCCTTCTACGCGTCCATACCGTCCACTCAAGCCCCTTGAACTGCCATCAACGTTTCCAACATCTTATCTGATACGTACAACAACTACCGGTATGTTAACACTCTCCTCTCTGATCCTTCTAGCAATGCGCACGCATCAGTTGGACATCCCTCACGCAAAACTGTTTATGTAATGTGTTTAAAAAACATGGCGGTACGTACCGAAATTTAGACACAGCATCGCGAGTGCTTTGTGTAAGTTTTGGTGCCTGACAACAATTACAATGAATTATGATTTTAACGTTATTAGCTGACATAACTTTCACACAAATTTAAAATAAAAAACAATAAAAAATCTCAATCACACACAGAGCACAGACAATGTGGAATAAGAGTATGTCACATAAACAGTAAATGGTAGACAATCAATAACATGAAACCCAATAATGTGATCATGTGTAAACAATTTTTGACTTTAAAAATCTGTACTGCATCATCCATTTCTGACTATTCCACGCCATAATCCATTGTACTGCAGTTTCTTATGATGCAATCAAGCTGAACAGAATCACATCCTCACAGTCAGCTGTCAAACTGCCTTCATTTTTGTTTAGTTTCTCTCACATGCCAATGCTTGGTGACCATTACTTTTCAATAAAAATAAATCTACAATTTTTCTGCTGAATCACCAAACAACAGCTGTGTTTTACGAGCTTCATGCTTGTTCCACAGTAGGCTGTATGTTCATATTTCAACAAGAGAGCAAAGAATTTGCACTGGACCAAAGGTTATACAAGGTCAAAGTCACCCCACCACAGCTGGGGTAAAGGGATACTACTGGTAAAAATGGTACAGATTTTCTCAAAATTATACATAAAATGGTGAATTCTGAACTATCTTATAAAAACAGAGAACAATATGTGCTTGTCAGCATTGAAAAATCAATAAATTAAGTTTGTAACAGTGTACAGTTAACTGAACAGCAATGCAAGATGGTTTATTTACAATGAAATACACAGTCAAACGTTTGTATTTTTCTTATTATAATCACGTTACTGTGCCATTGCTGCTGTTGCTACTTCTGCTAACATTATTATTATTATTACTATTAAAAATTGATATTATTTACATCATAGATACACGTACTGATATCACTTATAAACTGGAATAAACCAAAATTTTTCGGTTGCTGCACTTTGTCTGAAACAGTCTGCGGCAGCATGTGACATCTAAATCACCATGCCGTCTGTCTTGTGCAGTCGTGTAAAGACACATCTCATCAGGTGCTGCTGCTCATGGCTGCATCCATCGTTGTCATGTGACACACACTGTCACTCAAAAACATCAGTCGTTTTTGTTACTTACTTACCCGTTACATCACAGAGACACAATATCACGTCCAGTGACATACCGAAGTATCGGCGGGTTTGTTAACGACGGACGGTGGAACTGTCTGCGGTAGTTTGTCAGCTGTTCTTTGCTCGTCAGTCACACTGCCGCCAGTGACACCACCACCGCTGACACTGCCACCGCCGACACTGTCAGATTTACGTAAGTTAGCACGCCACTGAGCCGGTGACGACGGAACATCACTAGCATGAGTGCTGACAGGTGCGACAGGTGAGGCTGGTTCAACTGATGATGGTACAGTGTCAGCTGCTGAAACCTACAAACACACGTGTTTCTCTCCGTTAACACTGCTAAGTAACTAACTGCAGAAAACTCTAAGATGAGATGCTACAGAAAAATGCTGACAGCGTGTTTGAAAGACGAAGTCAGCAATAGAATTGTTAGAGGAAAAAGTGAAAACTTGACAAAGCAGAGGAAGCCGAAGTTACTCAGACACAACTGCAGTATGAAAGACAGATGGCTAATGAACAAGACAGTGACGCTAGGAATGGTCAAAGGTGATGGACCTCGTGGTAAGACCAGCTAGATTAGTGCAGCAGACTAGCACTCAACAGGATAAAATGGAAAACAATTGCAGGCCTCAACAGGCGACAATGAGCCACAACTTTTAATGAATGAATGAATGAATGAATGAATCAGTTAGATTGCAGGACACGAGATCTGGTCTCATTAAGAGATCTTGTCTCTGGTGGGCACTGCTGCAGACTGATGCATTAGTTACTGCATCCTTCAATAAGCTGCAGCTTCATGCTCGCTTGCCTCGGTCCATTCTCATTGCACTGAATATCACAACAGATGGCAACAATACCAACTTCACGAGCATTTTGTTGTAAGTCACCACCAGGTGCCACATCGTTAAGAACACTTGGTCACGACTATCAATTGCCAACTGTTAAGTACCGGTATGATTTCAACAAACGAAACTTCATTGTTCGTTCTCGTTTTTCACTACCTGTGATTTTGTCTTGTTTTACTGTCACTGTGCTGCAGTTTCTTTGTTTAAATGTTATTCTGTATACATGTGCGACTGTCAAGTGTAATAAACACTCACTTACTAATTTATGTACTGACACAATATTGTTGCATGAATGAACATAAACTGGTACAACCTGCTGTCCAACTGCATCAAGTTCTGAGGACTGGGAGACTGCCGGAACTGTAGACGGCACCGTTGAATTGTGCAGCTTGCCCTTCATTATCTGACAGTCAGCCACAGTCACAGTAAACAACATCATCAACAACAAAGCAGTCTTCTGGTCAAAGAGAAACTACATTAAAGGCACTTTTACACAGTCTTTGAAAAACAAGAACCAGACATTGGCAGAAATTTGTATGAAAAGTGTGTAACCTCGTCATCCGAAACTGAAATCTCATTGTGTGCAGCATCGTTGCTGTCAATGGCTGCAGGCTTCGAAACATCGCTTGTAAGGTCTTTCACAGCGGCAGTGTCAGGCGACGTGATCTGTCATAATAGCACAGAGCAATAATAGCATAGAGCAGTGGCAGAGATTCTACAATAGCAGAGTAAAGGTAACAACGATACACAGACGATGATGATGACAATATACGGGTCTCAAAAAATGTCAACCAACTGTAATAAGTAAGTAAGTAAGCAAGTACTGAGGAGAGTTTATAGACTGCAGTTAAAACACAAAGTCATTAAGAACTGAGGCCTCAGTCCAACAAATGCACTTTTAACAGACGCCATATGCCTGCATAATCAATCATTAGCAATGTTACGATCCAGGCAACATGTACAGAATGTATCCACGATATAGGTATCAAATGTATTCCAATGTCATTTGATTGCGTACAGTCATCAGTTAGTTACTGATAAAAGACACTTCACAAATGGCTGATAGCCTACAGTGGTAGAGCGTAGATAATGAAAGACTAAAACAACGCAAAGCAATAATCACATGTTACAGACTTTAACACTGACTTGTCACCGTTCAGTACAACACCTACCAGAGGCAGAGGACTAGGTAACTCTCCATTCAGTGTCTTCACATCTTCTAAAACACACAAGAAAGGGTCGAATTGCAATGCTGAAAAGCAAACACTAGGTATCACCAGCGCATTGAGTGCAAGGACGTGCAATGTGAAAGGTGTGTGACTGCTGCTACAACTCAACACTGGACAGACCTCAGTGCATCAAACGAGCCCCTAATTGACTATCGTAACTCTTGCTCTGTGGATCAAACAGATATTCTGTAGTCATCATCATCAACTACCTTGTCAGATGGAAAACCGCAGGTATATACATTTTTTAAAATTTGGGGTCCTCAATGTAACACCAACTGGGAGATGAAATGTCAGGGGATGTCTGGGGCAGGAATGTCCAGGATTACAAGTCTCTATGTGCAGCCATTGTGATTTCTGCCATCCTGGTAACACACACAGACACGGACAGCTTTTTACCAGCTAGGACTATTAGCTCACAGATAGCTGAGCAAAATATGGGTCCAGGCCACCCACTGTCTACCACACCTCATACGTATCCACGACAAAAACTAAGGACACCCATGAGGTCTAGTGGATGTGTGGATGTGACGAGGCAGACCACCCTGGAAGCTTTTCAAAGAGCTTTAAAAAGTAATATGGTGATCCAACACACTGTAAGTACTAGCTGTTAACAGGTAAGATGTAATAGCTGCTACAGCAAGTATCAATGATGCTGGGTGGTCTACTGCTGCCAGTGCCACTAACACAATATGTACAGGGTGCTTTCACTGCAACACATGGCTGTATCTATAACATGACGTAAGTCAGTATGTACAGGGTGAGCCAAAAGTTTGCACCATGTTACATATATTGCGCGTAGTTAGTCCACCATCTCTGAAGCAACCTAGTAGTTTGAACGGCTGTCTGTCTAACTGAAATAATAATAACAACGAAAGCCATAATAATAATACGACAATCTACAAGAGTGCCTGTCATCGTGCAAGTCATAAAAACAGTTGAAGAACAGCAAGTACCAGGTTCTGGCATTACACCGGGTTTGTGGTTCTTATCAGCAGACGCAGGTTTATCATCCGTCAAGTCTTTCTCAGTCTGTTGGTTCTCAGACGACGGCGGTGCTGGAACGTCGACATTGTTGTCAACGTCACTGGACAAAAGTTCGGACTCGCGGACCAGCGCTGAGTGCAGATGATGTCGTTCGTCCTCGGCGTTGCGCTGAACTAGAACTTGCTTCTGATCAACACTCATCCGCGTTATTGAGCTCCTAGCAGCCACAAACAGTTCTTGTTTTAGTCCTTTTGCCATTTTACTCTTTATTTTGATAACATTAGCAAAGATTTAACATGCACTGATTGATGACAAAACTTAGTCTAGCATGTGACATTAAAAATAAAAACCTAAAACAAAAAAACAAAAACGATGAGTTGAGTAGATAGTAGGTCCAAAAATGGTCATAAAATGCACGAAATCAGTCCTGCAAGTGGGAAAGCAGCTCAGGTCAATCTTTCTGGAGGCAACTGGCTTCATACAGTGCTTTTAGTAGTGCAGGCTGATAGTAGACTGGTTCACTATCATGGCACTAGTACAATTAGTCTGAGAAAGAAAACCGACACCTGACCTGCATATCTTATGTGAAAAATCACAAAACTCGACTAGATGATGCAAGATTAAACTAGAATAACAATGGTAAATGTTTACCTTAATAACATATAAAAATATCATAAAAATACTGAGTATGGAAATTATATGACTGAGAATAATTCAGCCGCTCACCTTCGCACTCCGGATTTTCCGGGTGAATTTTCTCGAATCAGCTCGGAACTGATGTTGCGATTTTCCATGTCTTTTTTCATCTACAAAACATGGTCAATCACTACAGCTCAATGAATCAAAAAGTTTACACGTTTTTACAGACCATCTTAGTGAAATGAACATTATGCACAAACAAACAAAAAATGAACAATACCGTCTTACAAAACTGCTAAATCCTGACCAAATTAGCTGACACGACATCCTGTCCTCTAATGATGAAGTTCTAAATCTGTTCAGCAGTCGATGTAAATATCAATGTATTTTGCAGTGAATCAAAACTGCCACATAACGCAGATGAGCTACTGAAGGCTTTACAGTACTTACCAGTTCTTGCTGTTTCTGAAGCTCCTCCAGTAATGTTTCAACATCAGGGTCAGATACATCGAGGGGAGTCCGACCCTGTAGACAACAAAGACCCATAAGTCATCTTCACAGCCAATCACCTGGCTCGAATTCATTGAACAGAAATACAGTACAATAGAGACAAAGTGTGACAGATATACTAAAGTAAAACCGGATTCCACCGAACAATCAAACAAAAAAAACAATACTAATGCAAAACAACTGAATGTGCCTTGGACTGCCTTGCCTTAAGTGAGGTCAGTAAGTAATTCACATGGGGTACCATTTGAATTCATGCCATACCAACTCACACCTCATGATCCAGGATTTGAAGCTGGGGTTAAGGCTAGATCATGGATGAGTGTATCTTGCTGCTAGTTCAGATGACATTGGACAGCATTGTTGTGCCGGCGACACGACGCTCAACATTGGGTACTGCGACTTCTCTGTCGCTGGTCCACGTGCATGGAACAGTCTGCCTGACGTGATCCGTCACAATTCATCACTGGCTGTTTTCAAGCGTTCATTGAAAACATACCTTTTCACACAAAGTGTTCATTGACTGCTTCCGTCACATTTTTGTCAGTGTTTGAGACCGCGTTTCCGCGACTTTTGCATAGTGCTCTTGAAGTGACTCTTCACTTAACGACACTTAAATAATTGACTATTTTACATTACATTACATTTACTGAAGCCATTACGTTCTCTCAGCAGCTGTGTAGCATAGAAACATACGTCAGTCTCTGTATCCACAGTATTATACTAAACACACGTCATCGTTATTACTCCGAGATTGCAAACAATTCTCGTCACCAATAGGTCAGCTGAGATTTAAGCTTCTGGACTGTCTGACACTAATCTCATAACTGATCTCAAAATGCTAGCTTCAGCTCACTGCTCTAACTCAGCATATCGCGGTCTTCTTCTGGATGAATATTTTTACTAGAAGACAGTTAAATCACGAAGATTCATATCACTTCCTCACTGTCCAAATGCAAAGTATTTACCGAACTGATTTATATCATGATGAGCAGCACAGACATGGAGCCAAACATGAGTTTCTTATCACAACAGATCAGACCAGTACAACTTCACAGCAGTAGAAGGTCTTGTAGTACTCAAGTCTGTACTTGGACGCGAGTCCATTTTAGCCACCATTCAGACTCAGACTTGGACAGAAAACATGGACTTGAGGACAGTGGACTCAGTCTTGGACTTGCCTGTATGCGGACTACACACAAACCTGCTACACAGGTTACTACTGTACTGTACTGTAGTGTAAGTACCACGTGATCAATGGCGGAGATGTTAGCCAGGTGTTCTGCGAGTAGTTTACAAGCCTCGTCTTGTCCCCAGTGAGCAGCGGCGTGTATCGGCGTCCATCCATCAGTGTCACATGCATTCACATCAGCTCCGGCCTCAATCAGCAACCTATACATCCACCACACACAATAATCATGAGCATCGTCAGAAAGTTTATAATGCGCACATAGTCAAGAATCATGAATCGGAGGCGCGGGCAGTCGCCAGGTGGCCGGACGGAGTATGTTAATTGTTAATGAGCTGGGCAATAAGGTGAGACTTGAGGTGGCGCTTGAAGCTGTATAGGGAAGAACAATTATTAATGGAAGTGCAGATAACACTGATAATCAACTGCTCGTTATCACGTCCACCTTCACTGTAGCGTGCAACTGTTTCTCTCAACTGTATGAAGCCAGGTTCGTCCTGATCGACGTCGCCAGTCTGTTGGGAAGCAGCAGCTGATCTACAGCATGAAAATAATCCTGTGACAGACAGACTCCAGCACTGGTGCTGTCTCGTCGTGACTGACGACTGGCAGGTCCTGCATCTGACCTCATTATTACTGACAAGTGCCACATACCGGTCACCCGTACACAATGCAGTGGTAGTATCCTGCCTGTGGAATACACGGCTCACGGTAACAGTTAGTTGTGCGACACTGTACTAGATAAACTTGTAAGCTGTAAGAGTAAGACAGCCATCGACACTGAGATGTGATAAGACATCCAGTGATTTAACACGTCCCAGCTTGGTCTAACATACAATGTAATAAGCTGAAATGACAAACACAAAAACGTGGAGTAAATAAGACCGAAAAATAGCAGAGAGAGAGATGAAACTGTTAGAAATTGTAGTTTATCACACATCACGGGGAAGTTGTATGCAGCCTAACACAGTACAGTGTATATTCAGCATTCAAAGACTGGACTTTATAGATACACCATCACCATGTAGGCACAGCTGCTTGTATGTAACATAAGTTGCGTTCTGTCATACTGTCAACTTGTACAATAAACGAATACAATATTATTATTGTTATTATTATTATTATAAACGAGTATGATGAAAGTGTCATAAAGTCCTAGGACTGCAAGAACACTTTACAATAGAATAGGATGCAAAACATGGAACAAAAATTTCAAGCAAAGTCCAAGCCAAAACATCGCGAGAAAAGCTCTGTTTTGAGACGCGCCTGAAGGCTGACAGTGACGTCAGTCGTCAGCCTTCAATGTACAATATGTACAATATTCAAGCGAGGCTTCAGAGCCAGTTTTGCTACAAGTTTCAACACTCACGTGCTCTTTTGCACTCGTGTCTCTGCACTACGTTGCCAACAGAGTATAATGCTATGTGATCACTGCCCTATCTGTGGTCAAATAATTCATCCTTCATCATTGTCGACAATACAGCCTTCACATACCGTGGTGCTAGTCTGATCACATTGCAAACGCGTTATCTACTGCAATCTCGTCTGGTAGCATCACTGGGCGGAGAACAAGAAACACACAAGATCTAGCAAGTAGACAATGTCAGAGACGGGACAGAGGACATGACTCTTGTTAGCTGAATGTATCACACGGCAGTGGCGTCATTGGGGGAGATTGAAGGGGGGATTTATTGAAATTAAAAAAATGTGGCTGAATTTAGTAAGAACAGTGGACAAGTGGACAAACGAGGTCGGACAGCTAAGCCATCACCATCACCATACTGGCCATCACTTTGCAGACGCGATGACTAAAAAAATAGTGGTGACACCGTCAGTTGCCGCCCCGGGTGACAACAACCCTAGTGACGCCACTGCGCACGGAATTGACAAAAGTGCAGCGAGTAAGTAGCTATCTCCGGCCTTCAGCCTTCGGTAACGCGAACGTACTAGTCCAGAGTTCACTCGCCCAGAGATCCGCATTATCGCACGGCGTTTCGGTTTCGCGTGTAAGTCTACTTTGTTGTGTTGTGCGGTATTGTGATCGTCTTTCGCCAGTTCACTGCGTGGTTCTCAGGCGGCACGGCACGACACGGCATGGCAGAACTCGCCGATAGAGAGCGTATACGGGTGCGCACTGAATCACGTTGCTCCGACTCCTCGTACAACGCCTTCGCCATCGCCGCGGCCCGAGGCGCCTACTCGGTAGCGGGCGGGCGGGCGGCAAGAGCCCAGCCGTGATGATAGCGACC
>Ga0209562_1000944_pt1 | contig 10675 bp, 5 predicted proteins | sample WorMetvacBELIZE2_FD_187399 | JGI IMG/M metagenome (GOLD analysis project Ga0209562, IMG submission 187399) | Marine gutless worms symbiont microbial communities from Max Planck institute for Marine Microbiology, Germany - Olavius vacuus BELIZE.2... | ecosystem: Host-associated > Annelida >...
ACCATGCTTGATGCAGTGCATATTGTTAGGACAGCATTATAAAAGTATGAAACGTTATGTTTTATTTTCACAAGGTAGCGTACGTACATTAGTTATGCGAGGTGGACATTTTTTTCATACATGAGTAAAAAATTTCTTCCTCTGTACATGAGTGCAAAAATTTTAAAAATCGATCGAGATTTTCCAAAGTTATGGTCACAAATGTACTGCCACCTTTTTTTATGGTTCACAGTGTATTTGCTAAGTACGTACATCCACTGACCTATACAATAATACATCAACGCCGTTCGACGGAACTTGCCACCATTTGGAGCGGTAAGTTCACCGGAAGCTACATGATAAAAATATGACTTGAATAGGTGGTACAGCATCTAGATGGAAATAGTACAGATCTGTGGTTGTATGTCAACTCAGCCTGGCCATCACTCCGGGGTAGGCAAAATGAGTACCTGCAGAAGCTTACCGTGCGATGTACTAGCGCAGTGTCTGTGATCTCGTAAAGTGATTGGCTCAGGGTTGCAGAAAATGGAGATAGCACCACTACACGACGGTGACTGACATGGCTCGGTAAAGGCTTTACTTATTCGCTTTCAACTGTGTCTGTCTGTCTCTCTCTCTCTGTCTGTCACTCTGTGAGTCTGACTTGCAGTCTACAAACATCGGACTCTAGTCTGTCGGGAGATGTGTGCACGCAGTATAGAGGTGATTTGTGGAGACGGCTGTGCTCCAGCCTGGGACTAACCAGTGGTGATGATGAACGTTGGACTGCTGTTCTCTAACATAACCGAAACTCCTATTCTGCCGCTCGGACAGTTTCAGAGTGGAGTAAAGACAATACTGTTTCGTTTGGCCTACGGAACATGATTAGGCGCTTTCGTGACTGTTTAGGCCGTTAGAATAGTGCCCTATAAATATTCTTTCTTACTTATCCTAAACCATGGTGAGCGTAGCAAACGAGTTTGGTGACACAGGCAGTGTGTGTGCGTGTGTGTGTAGATACGTATACAGATGCTGACTGAGTTGCCGGTGCAGGTAGACGGCGAGCCTTGGCTCCAACCTCCTGGACAGGTCGTCGTCCTGCGATCAGCACTAAAGGTAATCACCGTGCTGCAGTTAGTGGGAGTAGCAGCAGGAACAGCAGTTATTGTGGTGCTGAGGTTGTCCCATGATCCGATGGCCACTGAGACCATAAGAAGATAGCTTTGGTGGTGGTCTGGCGTTGTCTCGATCAACGAAGTTAACCTGCGTCGGTCCTGGTTAGTACTGGGATGGGTAATCGTGTCCCGGTTCTGTTGCTGGTGCCGGACATTTATCTCAGTATGTAACCAGCCACCCAGGTCAACTTAGCCTGGCCAACCCTTCGTGGGTAAGCGCAATGACGCCTTGCAGCTGGGGAGTAAAGGCAGGTATGGTTCGTGTATGAGTGGCAGGTAAAACTGTGTGATCCCGTTGTTACACACAATCTGAGTGCTCTAGAGATAAAGGGATTGTACTATATAAATTTGTCTCGTTTTACTTTTTACTTGCGAATGACATTAATTATAAACCTGGTGGTAGCTGTCAGTACTGTGCAGTCATCTTCGCAGTCGCAGGACATCACTGCCTTCTTTTGACAGAGCCATAAGGGTGTAGACTTGCCTAAGGTTGCTGCGCCGCAGTGCTTGTCCAGGAATTGAACCAGCCACCTAGGAATCACAGTGCCCCCCTCCCCCCGCTATGAGTTGTGCTATTACACCATGTAGTCACTAGTGGTGTAGAACTGAACTGTGCTTACCGGTGTCCGAATCAGCCAATTGTGGTCACCTCCATTCAGCTGTGCGGGGGGTGGGGGGGGAAGTGACCTTGCAGTACCACGCTCCAGGACAACGAGATACGGCCAAAGATGTATTGCTGTTTCCGGTCCAACACTCCGAATCCACTCCCATCTGTTCGTGATCCATCACTGACACTGACTCACTTCTGTGCACTTCTGAAGACTGTGTTATTCGGCAGAGCATACGAAACACTAGCATAGCGCCTACGTGACAGTTTAGGCTGTAAGGACTGGTCTGCCAACGCAAGTTCACTTATTTACTTTCTTAGAAATGTAATATTGCTAACAGCTGCTGCGATGTGATGTGGTCACAGGCGACGATGCTGAAGAAGTCCAAGAACAAAATAAAGCGTTGCAACACGGAGCCGAGCCTGTACTTTCCCAACAGCGGCGGTGCATCGGCGGTGGCCAATGAGCCGCAGTCGTCGACGTCTCGTATGCAGTGCCAGCCGGACGGCGACAGTGGCCCCCTATAACTGTCGTCTCTTTGCTGGTTTGTATTCATCTCTATGCTACTTCGTATGCTATGTGTCTGTCATCGTCCCATGGTTGGTATACCGTTATTATTATTATTATTATATTAAATTTTTTTTATATTCATCTCTATGCTACTTTGTTATCTTTATTTGTATCATAGGTACAATAAAAAATAACGTACAAACAGGCAAACAAAATTATCACAGATACAAATACAGAAAGGTGCAGTGATAGAAAAAGTGCAGTAATAAAGAAAAAAAAAGAGATTGCTGGTATGGCCAGTGGCTACATATGGGTGCGAAACATGGACCTTGAAAGCCAGCGACAGGAAAAGGATTAGCGCCACACCTTAAGCTTGTTGCTGGACTGCCTTGGGAAGTTAAAAGTTTGGATTTGTCACATGATGCGGCCGCAAGTTGCTAATCTGCGTGGCCATGTTGACAACATCTAAGTGAGTAATTTGTGTTGATGGTGTTTTGTGTGTTTATAGCAAAGTCTGTCTGCATGGAACTGTACATTGTTCATCCTTCATCCGTCATTGCTTCTGCTCTCAGAAGCCGAGCCCTGCTGTCTTGTTTGTCAGCCAGATATCAGTTGTGTTCCATCGTCCACAGTGCCACCCGCCGCACGGCCAATATAAGTACCTGCTGCCTCCACAGTGTGCCGATGTAAACAACTTGAAGACGTGTCGGGAAAAGCTGCAGAACCGGGAAACATCAGAGAATTCCACAGTTGTCAGGGAAATGTAAGGAAGTGGACCGAAAGTCACGGAAGTGTCGGGGAAATTTCTTGTCAGGGACAACTGTTTATTGCTTATTTTATGTTTGGGCGTACGCCAGTGTTCACGTTTGCTTGCGTGTATATTGTGCAGTTAAATGTGTGTAAGGTAAACACAACTTGGAATGCTGCAAAGAGTCGGAGAATTTCACAGCTGCTGGAGAGTAGTTTCCTGTTGAACTCCTCACGATGCTACTATAAACACCTGCTACAAAATTTACTTTGTGGTCCATGGGTTGTGTCACAGACTTTTTTTGATTCGGGAATAATCGTTTAGTAATTTTCGTGATGAAATTCTATTGGAATTGCAGTTTAGAGTGAAATTATTGTGTTAAATTGTTTCTGATTATTGTGGTTGGTGTTTCGTCAAGCCTTCGTGTGTGGTAATGCTTAGTTTCGACCAGAACGATAATGCTGGAATTTTACAAACTTCGTTGGTGAAAGACCCAGTTAAAACAACCAAGTAATTAATTGCCTGTGAAACTATAAAATCAGTATGATGTAACTGGCAGAAAGGTATGGTATGTCCAATGTATGTTAAAGTGCATTGCAATCTAAAGCGAGTGTACAGAATACAGCCAGGCCAGTCACAGCTAACATTTTTCGTATGCGTTCTTTCGCATGGAAAACGGTGTAAAACAGCTATCTTGGCAGTATCCCGTTAGTAATTGTGACTATCTTCTCTTGGTATTTCCGAGTAATTATTAACATTTCCGTTGGGGGGAAAGGGGACAGCTCCCACAATCACCCAAGGAGTGTCACCTGAGTTGTGTTTACAAACAGTGGGAGTGGAGTTATGACGAGAATATTGAGATTCTGTTCATTGTGGTCCCTATTGATGTTTGTTTGTTAATACATCCATCATTACAATTATTAGAGTACGAATGGGAGCAAATAGGAGGAACTGCCCTTTCCTGCAAACTTTGCCCCCTCTACCTCCATGGGCTGGAGGCGGCAGTAAGGATGGGAAGGTCCTTGTGTGGTACTAGGTGGTCTGTTTGCCTGAAACCTTTTGTTATTATACTCTGCTGATATTTGGCTTTTGTTTAATTGACCTGTATTCTGTGCACACCAAGGGTTAAATCCTGTTTCCCAAACATCCCTGTAGGAATGTGTTCTTCAGCGAAAACCTTTGTTATTATATGTTTCTCTTAACAGACTGCTAAATTGTCGACTGTCTGCAAATTGTGCTGCGGTGGTAAATTGAGCTGGTTTTTTTTTGTTGTAGGAGTTTAAATTTTGCACTTGCTTATGCAGGTCTTTAATTTGTCGTGCTGTGTATTACATTTAAAAGAGATTACTCCTTGCTAAGTCATGTTGTAAAGCAGCTTGGCCACGAAATCAAATTCCCAGTTGCCAACTGTATATCTTCCCAGTATATATCGGCAGTCCCGCTACTTTTTCGTTGTTGTGTAATATCCTGTACTCTCTGCTCAGATATCCCGAGAATTTGTGTATGCTTTTTGTTCATCGGCCACTAAGTGCTTCGTTCCATGTGTCCAGTCTGACTGACCAAACTGGTCATCCGTTACTGACCAATACCGGTCGTTTTGTTTAGAGACTTTGATATGCGCATGTCAGTTACTCTTCGGCGGTTGTATCGTGCTGATGGAAGATCATTCTTAGGGCTATTCGTTAAGTTGTTCTGTTGGACTGTGTATTGTACTGTGGTGTATGTGCTGCACTTCGTGTCGTGCACGGTGCGCCGGTGCAGTACCCATGCAATGAGAATGTACAATGCACTTTGCCATGGTGCATCTCGCTGCATTAATGCTCCGATAGGTATTACAATCTTGGCTGCGTCATGCAGCCTGCTACTAACTTGCTGGCTCTGCGTATCATTGTACATTGCATACGTGTAATTTATATATACCAGTTCGTCTGTGACAACTTCCTCTTTTACACAGTTCCATCGTGGGCGGATTTTCCACTTTCTCTTATGTGCTGGCGGTCCCCGGGTGGGACTGCCCACATCTAGGTGTTTTTCTGGCATTTCCGGTACCGTCGACGACGACAATATTTCTATGTGTGACTGTATATTTATACGTATACAATGACTGTATACAATGACGGCATACAGCGTCGTGTTTTGTTATTATTGCCGCGATATATTTTGTTGTAAATAGTTATTTGCTGGTGTCCGGAAATGCAACTACGAGCTCTGGCCATCTGTTTACACATTCGTATTGGACGCCGCCATTGTTGTCTTACATTAACTGCCTCAACGATTGATATCCAAGTTCCGTTTTGTCGCCACTACGTATGCCCAGTTGTTCGTGTACGTATATGTTTATTTCCAGCACAGTTCTCGAACATTTTCGCACTGCCGCAAAACCCGATGTGCTTCAGCCCGCAGTTGTGAGTTGCTGATCAAACTCCTTATGTAGTTAACGTCATGCCAAGGTGATCAGTTGTCCGGGATAATGTCAAAATGTGAGTGAATTTGACAACTGTCTGGGAAATGTTGTGAAACTAGCCGAAAGTCGGGGAAGTGTCGGGGGAAAAATCTTGTCATTGAAAACTGTTTATTGATAACTGTACGTTTGGGGCTATGCCAGTGTTTAGCAGTATTATTGCAGGCACGTTTATATATTTGTTTATACGACAGAAGGACCCAAGGGCCACTGAAACTGTTGAAAGTACGCAGAAAATACACAAACATGCACAGTACGAAAAAGTATACTGTTAAGTGTGATCGGGTGACCTCGGGTTGGGTAGGAGTGCCGCAGAGAGTCTGGGAATTTCACGTTACCCGGAGAGTGATCACCCTGGCATGTGGCATAATGCCGGATGTGTCGGGTCTCTGCTTGAGCCTGGCTGATGCCACGTCCTCCACAATAACACTATGTCGTCGTCATGTGTCCGCGTGTGTTTTTCTGCGTCTCGTATGCCTGCCCATAGACTTGGAAATAGGTCGAATCGAACAGCACCGTCTGACCGACCCGGTTCTGTCATCCACTAATGGCAGTCGGAAGTAGGTCGTTCTGATGGGCAGACCTGACGACTCGGTTTTCTTTAGATTAAATTATACTTAGTATTTACAGGTTTCGATGCTGTGTTGTGTGTTTGTGCTGTTTTGCGAGTGTTTTGAGGCATTGTTTGCAGTGGCTGCTACTGGCTTATATAGCTTCACAAAAAGTAGGTGGTAGGTCTTTGGGTTGTGTGCATCCGTTCTTTGTTAAGTTCGTGGAGTCTTAGTCTTTTGCACTAGAGCATGAATTATGTCACGCTCAGCCAACCAGCCTCTGCCCACAGTGCCATATTTCCATGCATAATTATCTATCTGGCTCAACCACAACCACAGATTTTCCAGCCAAAGTAAAACTTCCATCTCTCATTTTTTCTCGTGTGCTTAATTGACTTAAATGAAGTTAAAAACTTTAATTTAGTTGAAATAATTTAAAATTTAATTAACTTAAAACTTAATTCCTTAATTAATTATGTAAAACATGCATCTATCTGGCTCTACCACAACCAAGATTTTCCAGCCGAAGTAAAACTTTCATCACTAGTTTTTTTCTCGTGTGCTTACTCGACTTAAATGAAGTTAAAAACTTTAATTTAGTTGAATTAATTTAAAAATCAATTAACTTAAAACTCAATTTCTTAATTAATTATGTAAAACATGCGGTTTAAAAACTGTTGGAATTGTCAGTATAATAGACAAGATTATTAATGATATTTTGGCAGAATTCTACTGTACATCTAATACTCTGATGCACAAGTTTTGCGGAATGAATTCGTTTTTGTGTGCTAGTGAACAGTGGGGGAGTCTAGGCCACTGAACACTTTTTGTGCATGAAAAATACACCTTATGTCTGGTTATCAAATATGTACTTATCAGACAGTGTGACTGGCATCATAGTCATCGTCAGAGAAGCATTTATATTTAAGTCAGTATGAAAATAAAGTCAAAGTTATAACGATACAGTATACAACATACGTACATACCTTTAGGCGTCGGCTGAACGCCGAACTGATTGTTAGAAGCTTTGACTGATAATTGATGCTACATCTCTTTAGTGATCTGACAAATTGTGATTCTTTTGACTACGTAATGTGCTCATGCAGCCCTTTTGGGCATATCATCACGTAAATCTCATCTTTCATAATAATAATAATAATAATAATAATAACATGATATGACGTGCAGCTTCATGTATGGCACTGTGCAAATGTGATGATGATGATTATTGTTATTATTATCGTTGGTATTTATTGTGCGTTCAAAAGTTGACAAGTACCCGACAGCCGTCTTAGTCTGCCACATGATAACGATTTAGCAATGTTAAACGTCACACTAAAATGAATTTTTAGTAGCTTTGTATATAAGTCTAAGGAATTGTCTGCTTTATTGTGGCTCAGCACTGATGTTTAATACAGTTATTTCAGCCTGATGGATTGGGTATATAATATGTGAATGTCACCTTTGCATTTGACATTTTCATTAGTCACAAACCTGTCTGTAGTTTGCTTTATATCGTTTCTAAAACTGTGTTCCCGGCCACAGATTACACCGCTTGCTGGCGTGTGAACATCTCGCCCAAGTCATTACATTGGCCCAGAGCTTGTGATTCAAATGCACGACCCCTCATTAGCAAATCCTGTTTCCTATTACGCTAGTACGGGTGTGAATGTTGTACTGATAATTAATTAGCAGTTAGATCGGACCAAGTTGCGGTCTGTGTCCGCACAGTAGCAGGCATTGCGAACAGTGCTTTTGTTGTTGCACTTCTGCACAGTGTACTTCTGCGACGGGTTATTCGGCATTTAGGCAGTCGCCCATCAGTCATCTTGCTGTGCATATTTGCGGGGGCGTCCGAGTTGTACACAGTACCCTTCCTTTTTCCCATTTCCTTCCTTCCCATCTCCTCCATCTTCCCCCATTTTCTTCCTCTGCCCTCGTCCAATTTTTTTTGGATTGTACCCTTAGTTTCGAGTGCACATTGCTATCATGCAAGACAAGTGAGGCATCTCGTGTACGTAATATGTAATAAACTCCTGCTTACTTACTAATCCAAAACCATTTTATGTACCGTAATCTTTGTGTGTTGTGTTTCTGTAATTGCATACCCTAATTGTCTTCTGCGTAGGTTAAAATTTGTCCCCATGCAACACACATTTTCGTCCTACCCCCATGTAATTTTTTATCACCGTTTACCAGGTATAACGTAGACGCCCCTGCGTTTCTGCATGTTCTTCCTAACTTCCTGTGTATTCAGTCGGCTGTCATCGCGTGGCAAATTTCCAGCTTTTCCGTGAGCACGTTCGCTAAATCGCTGCACACACACGAGAGATGGAGAGAGATTTTTGCCGCGATATATTAACTTCTGTGAGCACATATTCAACTGATTGGCTGGTCCAATAGTTTTATTTTGGCATTTGAATATTTCGACCATTTCTTACTGTGCTACGACGTATGCTCCGGTTTACAACTATGTGGACGTTTGTTGTGTCATGAATGGTTCTAGTTTTTAGTTTGACAGAGAGAGAGAGACTTTAAAGGCTGTTCTAGTCAGCACGTGTTCGTTGTTTAGGGATGCGACAAATTCGTTTTCGATTAAAACTTCACGGTTCACAGAATTCTGCATTTTTGAATAACACAGACAAAATCATGTCCGTGATCGCGTGAAATTTTCAACTTGTTTGACCTGTTTGGACTAACTTGAGACCAAGTCCCACTGATAACAAAATTTGAAATTTGTTTATAACTGAGCTACTCAGAGTTGTGGAAGTTACAGATTAACTACCTGCTTTATAGCTGTTTGTTAGTGCGGAAAATAGCAGTTCGTTAACATTTGCATAGAGCAATAATTTATGTATGCGATGAAATCTTGACTATGAAAACTACACAAAACAACATGTACACGAAGGGGATTTACATAATAATAATAATAATAAATTGTTTGATGTGCAGATTAAGCAGCCTCAATTGTTTCCAAACAGTCCGGAGTATACTCCTAATTTTGAACGGGATTTGAGATTTTGGACTAACGAAAAATGGGATTTGGGATAACAGATTTGTCGGTTCCCTGATAATGTTGAATTGATATGTTCATCTATAAAACGCATCGTGTCGTTGTCTATGTGCTTTCTCTTATCTCTAGTTGTATATAGTTATTGAAAATAAACAGATAGTTTTGTTCGAGATTACGTAGCTCGGCTATTTTCTGTTCGAAACTAAAAAATATTGAATCGAGGTGACCTTTATATACCGGAGTAGCTCGTTTGTGGTAGTAGATCAAGAAGATGCCTGACCGAGTATTAAACTTGCGGTAAAATGATATTGTCGATATTATTTATTGTTATTAATTTATTACTGTTGTTATTATTATTATTATTGGCTTAAATTAATGTCGATTTTATTATTGTATTTGTTGCTTGTTAACAATAACAACAGTGTACTGATAGTTGAATTGACTCTGAGAGGTTGTCCTTGGCCTCCTTCTAGGACAAATTTGAGTCCCTGGCCCTGGTCTTAGGCTTATGGGCCACATCATTGCCCAGGCGAAAGTTGGGTATTGTCGAACAATACTGGCTGTGTTGAGCGAGCTACCTCCACCCAAGCGGTTATGCTTTACCTAGCGTTTGTTTTTCCGTTTGACTGTCTGTCTGTCTGTCTGTTGGCTACTTCACGTTAAACTGCTTATCGCATCTTCATAGATGTATCTTTCGACAAAGAAGTCTCCACTAAGCACAAAGTAGGCACGTGGTCAGGATTTTTCATTGAGGGGAGGGAGGGGGCACAGAAGCTGCGAGGGTGCACTGTTTTCTAAAAAAGTTGACTTTTTAGTCGTTGCCCTCAAAACTTGAGCTCCCCTAGCAGTGGAGTCCATATTTTGGCATATTTCAGGCCCACACAACACTTCTGGTAGAGAGAACAGTGCTACTTTACTGAATAAAGCAGGCCCGCCCCAACAAAGTCAGTTTTTCTGTTAAAAATCCACTCTGTCGACGATTGGGTAGAGGGGGCATGCCCTCCCTTGCTCCTGGCTACGCCCCTGGGCTGAAAATGTCTTGAATGGTTGGTGGCAGGGCTGAGTTCAAACAGCAATGCAGCATCTGCAAGCAGGCTTTCCCGTCAGTAAGCGGTCCAGGTGGTCCGCGAGCAGGCCCAGAAAATTAATAAAGTGACCTATTACAAAGACGTGGAGTGACTTGTTGACGTTTTGTATTATTCGGAGAAGAAGCCATATCTGCTGTGAATGACTGGACTTGCTGATATTAGATGAGATCGTAAGACAGAGGCCATTGTAAGCAGCGTTGTGAGTCCTGTCCAGCAACTGGCACACTATTTCCATGAATGTTTTAGAGACGATTAGTAGTAGTGTTTATTCAGTCTTGTGGCCATAAGACCAAATAGCACAACACATGGCAAAGAAACAAACAAACAGCAATATAACATAACCCATTTTATATTGCATTCTGTGGCTACCTTATGGTGTAATGAATAAATGAATGAATGAATGAAATAAGCGTCGCTGGATTTGAGGTGCTTTTGAGTGCCTCAGCTGATTTAAATAGGTGTGAACCATAGGCGTAGCCAGGGAGGCCGTGTCGGTGATTTGTGTTCGAGATTGGGTGGGGGGGGGACGAGCGCCGTAGGCG
>Ga0209562_1000945_pt1 | contig 10666 bp, 9 predicted proteins | sample WorMetvacBELIZE2_FD_187399 | JGI IMG/M metagenome (GOLD analysis project Ga0209562, IMG submission 187399) | Marine gutless worms symbiont microbial communities from Max Planck institute for Marine Microbiology, Germany - Olavius vacuus BELIZE.2... | ecosystem: Host-associated > Annelida >...
GTATTACAACTTTTGTTAGTCTAGACAGCATTTTAGTACCGTAGTTAGTGACCATTGAATTATTTTGATAATTTGGAGGAAGGAAGTAAGTAACAAGAACTATTAGTGTGCCTTTCAGAGTCACTTCCCGGGGCTAACAAGAAACAGCAATGCAGTTATCGGCAACTGTGCCGGCATGGCCCGGCAGAGTAAAGTAAGTAAGTAAGTCAATTTATCAAGCGCGTTACGTGGTAACACCTCTTAACGCGCTAAGCTTGCTGGTAAGTAGTGAACAAGTGAGTTTTCGGTGATCGCGCAAACGTTGCAGTGTTGACTGATGGATCATGCGGATGATCAGACATAGTACTATTTGATGTACTATTTAGTACTATTTAGTACTATGTACTATTTAGATGCATCTTGAGGGGTCTGCAAAAAGCAGGCAGTGCTGGTTCAGAAATGACGTGCTGCACAGTAAACCCGATGGTGTTTGTGGTGCGTGACTGTCATTTCAAAGGGAAGATGCTTCCCACAATCTGCATGCCCATTTAGCCAGTTGTTTTTGGTTTCTTGTTGTTATTGTTGTTGTTATTGTCGTTACCTTCGATAAGGAGGTTACACTCATGCCGTGGTTTCTCCTGCTCAATTTCTCAAAAGTTGTTAATTTGTATCAGATTGTAAAGAGGTGGGCCCTAGAGCAAGAAACACCTGATTCTGGAAGTAATCTAGATTTGGGTCCAACGATTTCTTTATTTCGTTTATTATCGTAAAATGAAGCTCAGACTCGTGCTGATTTACGATGTACAATCACAAAATGGCATCATTTACCTACATAAAATAGTACCAACTGTTTACCACCATGTATGTGACGTGATTATTCTGTGTAGAGGTTTGCAGTCATTGATTGCCTTCTCGTTACAGTTGTTGTTATTCTTAGCAGGCCATTGTGTCGATGAATTATCAGTTCACATTATCGGCTCAAGTGACGTATTACTAGGTGAAGGAGTATCTAATGACTCCATTGTTAAGATAGAAGACACCTTAGTAAAATGTAAAATGCCAAATATCTCAGAAACTGGTCGCAAGACTTTCACAAAATTTTCAGTGTTTTGGGAGGTCGTCCCTAGAATACTCAGTGCAAAATATGGAGGGGATATGCCCACCCAATTTTTGGGGAGGAGGTGGGAAAGTTGAACCTTTGACCCCCCCTATCTCCAAAATGGGAGGTCTGGCGGGCTCAAAATTTTTTGTGCAGTTGGGGGCCTTTGAGTACTCAAAAATAAAATCTTAGCATCCGGACCCACTGTAAAGGGGGAAATAGTTTCGGGTTCGAAACATTTTCTTAGAAACTAGTTGGCAGGTTTTCACAAAAATTTCAGGGTTTTGGGAGTTTCATCCCTAGGATACCCTGTGCAAAACATGGAGGGGGATCTGATGACCCAATTTTTGGGGAGGAGTTAGGAAAGTTTTAATAGTTTTCCAATACGTCGTCGATAAGAGCGTTGAGTGTAATGTTAGTTCATGTTGTAAAAGATTTATTTGCTATTGTAGGAAGTGTAAAGCTTGGCAAACCAGACTGGAATAATTCTTTTTCTTCTTTTTCTTGCCTTCAATTCCTCCAGAAACATAGGTCATCGACAATACCGTGGTAGATCACATGATCTTGAGTCCTTTTCTATGTTTCTGTCCAGATCATCCTCATCTTTCCCCCTCTCCTTTTCCAATCTTTTCATCCACATGTTTTTTGGCCATCCCCTGTTTTCATGACCCCGAGGAGACTGGTGATAATGTTTACTGGATTTTCTTGGCATGTTTCTAATCCTATTCTATTTTTTGCATATAGTAGTTAAACTGGCATTACCAGCCAAGAACTGTTTGGTGATTTGATTGCACTGTTTGCATGAGTTTTCTGATGATATTTGCATGTGTTGTGGTGACCAGCCTGCACATGATGTGGCATGGATTGCCTGGAACCGGCAAGTACAGCACATTCTGGCGTCGTCACAGGCCGGCAGCTGCATAGTCTGGGACTTGCGGAAGAACGAACCGATCATTAAGATACGTGACAGTATGTCACATGTAAGTGAGCTTTGTCTGTGTTTTGACATGCATATATAATAGGTGAACAGGAAATAGGAAACACTTTACCTAACATCTAGCGTCTAATCACATTATCGCCTCCGTTCCGGATCAACATCGACACTACTCGTGCCGACCACACGACGAACTACACTTGGCAATTGAGCATTTCAAGTGGCCGCTGCATGGGCCTGGAATGCTCTTTCAGCGTCTGTCTGAACTGCTGAGTCATACATTGCGTTCAGTCTATAGATAAAAACTCCGATGTTTCAGGCGTCTTTCAATGATGACCAAACATGATTGTGCCAGCTGTTACTGTTGTTGTGACTGCAGACATGTGATATGTGACATTGCTCTTTCTACAGTGCCCCTGTGGCCCTGCAGCATTTTTGTGATAGTGTCACTTTAATCTTTGCATGTATAATAATAACAATAATAAGGTGGTACTAAAAAGATCAAGCTCTCAGGTTTTGGGATAAAATGCATTGGATTTTTCATGCATTCCGCTTGGCACACGTTGTATGTGGCCACTAGTGAACAACATGTCTATTGCAATTGGTAAATAATAAGTGCAGATAATTATGATAAGAGTAGAGTTGAAAATGGTGGAACAAGATAAGATTAAGTATACAGCATTCATCTCAAAAGAGCAGTGCAAAGTATTGAATCAGCACTGATGGTGCAGCAACTTGATTATGTTATCTAATTAAAACTGTCGGTTTAGTTATTGCTCTTATCTTGTGTTCAGTGTGATAGTGTAATGGTCATATTGTGGAGCTCAGCGGTTGCCCACATTGCAGATAAAGTGCCAGTCAGTTTGCTGGCATCCTGATGTTGCAACTCAGCTGTGTATGGCGTCGGAAGCAGACCATTCTCCTGTCATACAGCTCTGGGATCTGCGGTCAGCCACTTCACCGCTTAAACTTCTTGAAGGCCACCAGAGGTGATAACTGCTGTCACAGTGCTATACTATCATCCGGCATTTTTATCAGTCACTGTAGGCAGCTGTGTTAATGACATATAACCTTGATGGTTTGAGGCATGTTAGTAGCTGTATGGAGGCATTTCAGGGTTAGCAGTAATATACTTATAATATTATACACATTTTGAGGTACTAAATGTTAAGTTAACCACTTTTACCACTGAGTTCCTCCCATTATGTGAACAGTACAACTGGAGGAGCAGCAGTGGTTAATTTGCTGATGTTTCAAGACTGGACTAATAATTATTTCTGCACACTTTTTTGTATAAAACCAAACCTTTAGTGTCACAAAGAGTTTGTTTTCAGGTGATGGCGGGTAGCTAGTCCATCAACTCACAGTGCCACCTCCTCACTACTGAGATTCCGGCGGGAGACCTCGTCTCGCCTTTTTCATCAGTCATTTGGCTGACCAAAATCTGATGCTGTTCCTACTTAATGCTGCCCCATGTGGGGCCGGGGCACCCTTCTTTCCCCCTTTTCAGTTTACTTCCTCATCTTTTGCCTTTTACTTTTCGCTTTCTTTCATTGGCTTTACCTATTTTCTTCTTTTGTCCATCCCTTCCCCGTCTACCAGAATAGTCCCACTCTGTTTACAAGCCGGAGGTCATAGGAAGCGACCGAACCTGGGTTTAGTTTGTTGTGTTTAATTTGTGTTAACTGTATTCCTTAGTTAAGGTGGATTCTGGTGTTTTGTTCTATTTGCTTTAGTTTAGTTTTGTGTGTTCCTTCAGTGCTTTGACACTGTTTGTTGGGTCATTTGACCCGTAAAACCCTTCCCCGATATGACCTATAATGTGTTTGGTGGGATGTTAAACCTTACTCAATCAATCAACCTACTTAATGATAGTAAACTGTCAGTTTGGGCTGTGCCGACATTTTAAGTGTAAATTTTTGTGAAGTTTCAAATCGTCTTGAATGTGCTTATTTTCAGGGGAATCCTCTCACTAGCATGGTGTCCGAGTGATTCCGACCTGCTGCTCAGCTGCGGCAAAGACAACCGCATACTCTGCTGGAATCCTAACACCGAGTCAGGTGCAGGAGAAGTAAGTCTGATGTTGTCACGTTACGATCTGTAATAAAAAGACTTTAAATAAATAGTAAATTGGTCTTTTATCTGAGCATTGAGTCAGTAGTACAGCACTGATCATTGTTCTATAACCCTCTTTTAGAACCGTGAGCTAGACCCTATCTTTCACTACAAGACCATGTGCTCTAGCTTTCACAGAGTTAACTTTAGTGGCTTACGTAGTGCCCGCAGATGGTAGTACCGACTGGGCCTGACACAGAGTGACTATGTTGATTTAGGCCAGTGCTTTATCATTGAGCCATATTACTAATTCTCAGGACTTGGAAAATTGTTTGTGGACATTAAGAGAAATTAAATGAATTGATGTAGAAAACTTGAATTTCTTTGTATGCATATTGGTACTATTGTCTGTCTTTGTCACAGTACACACTAAATTACTTGTTTGATGGCAGAATTTCATTATCAGTGACTTGTTTGTTGTGCGTTGAGGTGGTGTACGAGATGGCGACTGGTAATCAGTGGAGCTTTGACGTGCAGTGGTGCCCTCGCAACCCAGCGATGGTATCCAGCTGCTCATTTGACGGACACGTCAGTGTGTTCTCACTGATGGGAGGAGCTGCACCAGCACAGACCTCCAACAAGGTAGAGCGTACAAGATAGTTCATAGTGCAGATAGAGCTCGCTGATGTACAGAATCTGAGTGATGTATGGTGAATGGTTAGTGGATGGAGTGTGGATTTAGGGATCAGTTTTTTTACGGGACGTTAATGAAGTTTATTCGCATTTGATGTCTTAATTTTGAACAAGTGTGGTGACAATTTGCAAGTGTCAAAGCAATTACATATGCTGCATAGCTTAAAAGCACACTTTTTAATGCAAATGATAGAAAAAGGTAGAGGCAAAAAACTGCTAAATCCATAAAATGTGAACCTTTCCACCAACACTGTCACCTTTTCACTGCATACAAAAAGTTGCTTCAGTAGCTTTTCTGTGACCATTTTCTTCTCAATGTTGTGGTAAAATTTACTAAAAAGGTGTGAAAGAAAATGGTAAGATGCAGTCATTACCGTGGAGTTAATATGTTTAAAATAATTATCGGTAGCAGAAACTGATTAATTGTACATTTCTGTGTGACACGTTGGTGAGTAGGTTGCCGATGCTTTTCCACTCGACTCGTTCAATCAGCCGCTGCCTCAGCGCACAGCTGAAGTAACGGAGCAGATCATGCTAAAGAAACCACCCAAATGGCTGCGTAGGCCTGTCGGCGCTTCTTTCACAGTAAGTGACAACGTCGTTGCATGATTTCGTCTCAGGATCACTGCGTTAGCCTGTAGTCATCATCAGCATCACCTTCGTCGTCATTATTGTGTGCTTATTGTATCCAGCAGAACAGTTATGCATTCGAAGTCAGCAGTTACAGGTAGTAAAATACAATGTCTGATATGTGCTATAATGTGCCGCAAGCTGGGAGAGGTTCCTGCTGAACTTTGTCCGTGTGGAATAAAGTGTGAGGCCATGCATTTAGCGTTGAATTTTTCTACGTAGTTTTTTCCATACCAGACTTTGTTTTACATGTGTACCGGCTACCGGTACTTATTTTTTTCTATTGTTTGGGTACTTGTGCCCTTCTGGTTTGATTGCCTTCAGTGTTTGCTGTCTTGCTGGACTCATGGCCTGTCATTATATAGCATGCAGCTCCATCTTACTGATGATGTTTCTGCTCTCCGTGCTCTTAGATGTCAGTTAGATGCCTCTGTTGGTCACCCTCTCCAGCTGGCTGTCGAAACATCGGCCTGGACAACCGAGGAACGGATGGCCAGACCGTCATTCCTCGTCAAAGAATGGAAGCATGTGGTTTGTGAATTGTGATGGTCGATGGTGCTAAGAGTGATGCTGTGACCTTATCCAGTTTCGCAGAGTTGGTGATGACGGTGATGAATGTGTCCATATAGCTGACAGAATGGGCATTCGGCCTGTAAAATAACACTACAGGAGCCTTTGGAGGTTTCATTGAAGGCCTTTTGGGATTGCCTAGTAATCCAGGCATACCTGAAAATTGGCCATTAAAACGTATGTGTGTGCACATGTGTTGTGCTAGTTTGGAGGTAAGCTGGTGAGTTTTGACGCGTTGAAGTCGAGTGGTAGTCAACAGCCGTCTCAGACACAGTCGACAGTGACCATTAGTCAAGTGGTGACCGATATGGAGCTGGTGTCTCGGTCCACAATGCTGGAAGCCACGCTCGCCAGTGGACGATACACGGAGTTCTGTGACAGGAAGATATCACTCTGCAAGGACGAGACTGAATCGACTATCTGGAGATTCTTAAAGGTCTGCTTGATAGTGATTCCTGTTGGCATGTTAGAAAATGATTTTATTCATGCTTGATTTTTGAGATTAAAATTGGAGATTAAGTTTAAAATACTACTTAATGTTGCATAATTTTAAATAATAATAAAAGAATAGGTGAAGCACACCAACAGCACTAGAGGCATTTTGTACATAAATGGGTCAACTTTAGATTCCACGTTTTTTCTTTCTCTGAAATAGTTATGTGTAAGTGAAATATCAGTGTATTTTGTTTGTGTGACTCATTATTATTGTTGTTTTATTATTTTATAAACCTCAGTAAATATATTCCTGAGGGAGTTTAACAATTAATAGAAATGTGAAAGTAGATACAATACTCAGTCCGCTCAGTCAGTGACCAGCAAACTGTCATGCAGCAGAACAGCACTTAACCACTGCAACATTACTGGACTTAATTAAAACAAAATGCATGGTCTGTCTGTCCTCTTCAGAGATGCATTGTTGCTGCTGTTGTTGTTGCTGCTGCTGTCGTCGTTGTCGTTATTATTAATAATACCCTCAGTAGTATAGATTCCCAGGTTTAAAAGCTAACGTTAAAAACTAGAAAAAGCTGGACTGGCTAGATCTTATCCTCAGTGGGCGTGTGGGCAAAAGTGCCTTCAGTAGTGATTGCATTCAATCATTGGATTAGGAACAAGAAGGCACTGTTGCTTGCAGTGGTTGTTGGACAGTTGAGAAAAGCATCTTTCAAGGTCGATGAGAAACTGAGAGTTCGGTATTATTAATTGGTCTCAGTGTTGCAGTGGCATCAGCCAGAAAAAGTGTATATGTGGGTTAGATGCATGTACTTGGCCGTCTTTCTCTCTGCAGCCACCTTATTCTTATTGTGGTCACATTTGTTGAATGATTGTAGGTGAATTTTGAGCCCGACTCGCGTCAGCAGTACCTCGACTTGCTCGGCTACAGTCCGTCGTCACTGAAGTCTAAAGTAACCGAAGCGATGAAGAAGATGCATGTTACGGCTGCTGACCACCAGCAGACCACTGTAAGTCATGATGCCGGTTTGGTTCTGTAAATTAAACTGAACCAGCTTGACCAGAAGCAACTAATTGTCGTTAACACAGCAAACCAAGGCTTGATTCCTGCTTTCACTGCGATAAGTCACTGTAGCTGCCAGGAATGGCTTCCAACCAAGATGCTTTCTGTGCTCCGGAAAACGTCTCGTATTTTATTTTACTTAGACCCCAGTGGGAGAATTCGTGATGTTGAACAGCTTTTTGCAACTTCTGTGTTGTTATTTTGCACTTTGGACATTTCTGCTGTAATAGTCTGATGTGTTGATTACCTTTAGAAGACAGTTATCTTACTCTATTTCTTGAAGCTGCACTGATTTATTTTTGACATTTTAAAGCTCATACTCAATTGTCACAGATGACAACCTTATAGTATCTCGCTCCATAATGTCAAGATATGCACAAGAAGTTTCACTGTTTTAGGTCTGACCCTGTCGAACTCACTGCCACCAGCCATGCGTGACGAGTCGCTGACACTGACTCAGTTTTGTGCGCTATCAAAGACGTGCTATTCTGCAGAGCTGATGAAACACTACAGCACCTACGTGACAGTTTAGGCTGTAAGGACTGCTTCAAGTGTGCATTTACTTATTTAATGTCCAGCTGTTATGATCTGATGTTTTTTGTTATGTTTGGTCAGAAGGAGTCACCTGTCGACGAGAGGTCGTTCAGTCCATCACTGTTTGACAGCATTCACAGTTCATCAGTCGCTGAACCACAACAGCTCAAGATGAACGTCAGCACTGGTAGATTATTGTACATTGTTTTGCCACATATGTTGGTAGTTAAAAGTCGGTTGGTGTGATGTTAATCACTGTGTTGTGCTGTATTATATTACTGTGGATAACACAACAGATACTGTGAGTTTTGTACAGGTTTCCCACGGTTTCTGAAAGTCCTGAAATTCGTCTTTTGTTTCTTCAGGCCGTGAAAAGATTTGAATTAGGACTTAGGTGCTGAAAAAGTAACGAAAAGTCGTGAAATTTTAGAATGTGGTCCAGAAAAAGCGTGCCATTGGTGAAGTTATTTTTTGTGATATATATATTGATGTATAAAGTTTAGAAAGTAAACGTACAGTATTGGAATTTAGGTCATGATTTTCTGGGATTTATAGTGCTGAAAAGTCTTGAAAAAGTCATGAAGTTTGCTTCTGTTAAAGGAGTAGGAACCCTGTTTTTACAAAACGTGGTTGAATACTGGTGGAGACGTTTCTTGCTGATGCTACACTCGCTATATATGGTATTTACTGTGCATTATGTAAACTGAATCATCATCTGCTTCAGCTTGTCCTGCTGTGCTGTTTTTCATGTGTATAAGTATTGCATCGTTTCTATCTGTGCTATTTCTATGGGCATGCCACACTCAAGGAGTGTAATGTAAGTAAGTAAGTCAGAAGATTTCTAGTCAGCGCCCTTAACGTTCAGACACAGGGCGCCACGGCCCAACTAACCAAACATAAACATTTCAACGATCAGTGTATCCAGTGTTTCAACGTATCCATATTGCTGATGATGTAGCTGCATGGTTGTGTGGTGGGTTGATCAGATGGGTGAAATGTGATCAAATGGTTGGAGAGGTTGAGAAGATGCTTGATGTGCTGGTCAGTATGGACCCAGAGCACATTGTTTTAAATGATAGTTGGGTTTCACCAAAATTTGGGGATAATTTAGAGCTTTTCGACATTCAATATTCGATTAACGGTAGTAATAATCGTGCCTTGATGTGGTACTGTGTGTGTGTATGTGTGTAGACTGCGATGGTCTGATAACGCAAGCACTGTTGACAGCCAACTTTGAATCTGCCGTCGACGTGTGCATTCAACACGGACGTTGGGCCGAGGCTGTCATTTTGGCTATCGCTGGCGGCGCACAGCTGCTTGCGGAAACCGAGAAGCGATTTTTTGAAGAAAACAAGTCCAGTGTAAACCAGGTTTGTCCTTGGCATATTGAGCCGCTTTGAAAATGTGAAGAAAAACGGCAGTTTTAGAAGTTTAGTCGTGCGTAAAACTGAATGATGAAGAGTATTACATAGGCAGTAAAAGGGGAATTAAAAATATGCCTCAGTAGTAGATGAACTGACATGAAGCTTCTATGGTGTAAAAAATTGTCCTATCTGAGTGCATGCAGTGTAAGTACATTTGGTACAAATCAACAGAGCCTCTGCATTGCGATTGTACATCTGGCTGAATTTGCTGTCACTATTGGATAGGATGACGATAAGGAAGGAGATGCAGTGTTTGGCCTTTTCTATGACGATGTATGCTATACCACATAATTTTTAAACATGAAATACAAATGCCATCTTGGGAGAAACTTATGGCGGTTTTCTCAATTTTGTGATGCATAAAGCTGTAAATCTGAATGCCATGGAGTGTTTTGTGGACAGCAGTTGTGAAATCAAGAGTACTCGGGTAGCACAGACCTCCGCTGAGGCAAATCTGATTTAGATCTGAAGTCCAGATCCGGAGCTGCGTGACTCCAGAATTTAATTGGGACATTTTTGTCCAAAGATACATCTATGGTAAAATCTTTCTGAAGATCTGATAAGTTTTTCGAGAGATATAAGCCAAATGTGTAAAATGTCTTACTTTGCAATGTTGAAGAATACTTCAAAAGATTCCTGTGTCTGGCTGCAGAGGCAGATGACTTCCAGAATTTAATCTTTTCTTGCTGGTCCACAGATATGTCTGTGGTAAAATGTTTGTGAAGGTCCGTTTGGTAGTTTTTGCATGAAATTGCTAACAGGCAACAAATGCTGTGTAAAACGTAACCTTGGCGGAAATGAATATGCTACATTAACAGATGCGCTGGTATGATGCATAGGTTGTAGATAAATACACTGTGTTCCAAAAAAAGTGACTCCAAAATTTAAATCACTATAACTATGGCACACCTTATCAGAATTAATTATTCTCTTAGCAGCTTCATTTATCACCTTTCTGACGCAAACATTGCAAATTTCAACAAAATCCACCACATAGTTTCTGAGCAACAGCGTTTTAAAAAATGGACCTCAAAAACAGAATTTTCCAATATCGAAAATACCGATTAGGATACTTACTGCAGAAAGTGTTACGAATGACATAATTTTGGTTACATTTTTTTATGCATTTGTTTGGCATAAAAAGCAATGGTTTTCACTAAAGAGGACAGAATACTGATCAATGTTTTAAGGCAGAGTAAATAAGAGTTACAGTGCCAGAAAGTTGCTGGAGGAAT
>Ga0209562_1000946_pt1 | contig 10662 bp, 8 predicted proteins | sample WorMetvacBELIZE2_FD_187399 | JGI IMG/M metagenome (GOLD analysis project Ga0209562, IMG submission 187399) | Marine gutless worms symbiont microbial communities from Max Planck institute for Marine Microbiology, Germany - Olavius vacuus BELIZE.2... | ecosystem: Host-associated > Annelida >...
GGTGATACTTAATAAATTTGGCAGCAAGTGTCGATAATTCAGAGATGACAGCATCACAACGGATCAGTGGATCACCAGCTTCGCGTGGGTCACATGACTCACTGATCTGTCAGGCAGAAACGTAACATAATGAACAAGAGCACTCGAAGAGCGTAGACCTCCGCCAAGGCGAATCTGGTTCGCATCCCAGGTCTGTATCCGGAGTTCCGATTTGGATTCTAAATTTTAACGGGAATTTTTATGTCCAAAGTTACATTTGCGATAAAATTTTCACGAAGATCTGATCAGTGATTCCAGAGGTACGAGTCGAATTGTGGAAAAATGCCTTATCTCGCAATGTAAAAAAAATCATTTTAAAAAGTCCCGGATCTGAATCCGGAAGCGGATGACTTCCAAAATGTAATTAGTTCAGTAGTTTTTAACGCACAGTTGCTAACAGAGAGACAGACAAACAAACAGTTAAAGAAACATACAACCGCCGGGCATTGCGTAACCTCCTTAATTAGCGGAGGTGATTAAGCTGTGTCGCATAGAAGCACAAACAGCCGAACCCGCTGCCATCAGTTTCAGCTCTCAAGGTCAAAAGTCAAGGTCAAACAGTGCCAACGCCCGTTTTTATTCGACTCATGAAAACAAAGTACATCAAAATCTGAGCAGTTATAAGCAATTTTTATTATCTAAAATACGAAAATAGCTTTTTTCCAAAGTCAAATGTCACCAACATGTAGTCACTTTTAGGGTTTACCATAACACATATTCATTAGTTTGTCGGTTGTTGTGCAAACAAACATACACACAAAGACACACACGCGTACAAACGCCGCTAAAAGAATACCTCGCCGGCAGCATGCATGTGCAAGTAATAATTCATTAGTTTGTCGGTTGTTGTCATTTTTTTCTACTTCATTTGTCGTATTTTTGCTTGTTTTGTTTGCTTGTGCTACCATATTATGTGGTGAATAAAGTTGAATAATAACATGCACCGCACCGCCGTACTAGATTTATTATTGTTAAATGGTGCACTCAGATTCTTGAAGCATAATTAGGCCAAATGTGTAATGACAAGATGCTCAGCTATCGCAGAGAGATCGCGTTGCAGGGTGCGTTAGTTTTGGTCAAAAGTGGAAGCCAGTGGACTGGAACTGAGAGACAATATTTTACGGACATTATATATCTGTCTTCAACCATTGTGATATAATCGGCCTGCAAAGCTATCGAATTCGGTGAAAAAATGCAAAATAAGGGCCATTACGCCGTTCAATGTCATTCAAGGTCATCGAAGTCGGTACCAATCGAAAGCCAATATGCGACTTCCTATTAGTGATTAATAGTAACTGACATCATTCCTATCAGCTATCTCTTACCGTTTGGGAGTTATCGCAGCTTACTATTCAAATTTTGGACACTTGGCATTTTTGAGCCCTTTTTGGGGGCTTAGAGACAACGTACGATGTTTATCTTGGGTTTATTGGAAAGCGCGTAGTGGATTTCCTATTAGTGTTAATTGAACTATTTTCGCTAGGTGTTACGGCTGAGCCGCTACGGGAGAAAATAGACCAAAAAGCGGCGATTCGCTTAAACGCGGTCACTTTGACCCAACATTTCAGATAGAAGGGGTCACCCCAACCAATCATTTTGAAGGAATAGTTAGGAAATGAATGCCCTACAATTTTGTCTCTGACAGTTATCACACAAAGAAACTTTGTAACAGACTTTCTTCAAGCGAAGTGCGATTTCTGGCGAAAAAAGGCCGTTTTGCGTTTTGAGCCCCCCTTTGCGGGGCTTAGGGGCAACGTACGATGATCATCTTAGGCTTATGGGAAAGCGCGTAGTGGACTTCCTAGTAGTGTTAATTGAACTTTTTCGCTAGGTGTTACGGCTGAGGCGCTACGAACGATTATCGGTTCAAATTCGGCGATTTCGCTCCAACGGGGGCCGGTTGACCTAAAATTTCAGGTAGAAGGGGTCGCCCCACCAACCATTCTTATTCTCAGAAAACTCGGCTAAATGGTATTTCGTATGGTATAAAAATCTGACAGATTGTTTTTCCGTTTTGTCACAATCCACGCGTTTGACCGACGGACAGACGGACAGACAGAATTCTCATGGCTAGACCGCGTCTGCATTTCATGCAGCGCGGTAAAAGATAGAAAGCTTGTTGAACGAAAAGTATAATGTACCGGTTGCTGATGCTCATCTGGATGGATCAACTGAGCGGGTGCTAGCTCTGCCCTATAATACACAAAGTATACGAGCTAAGCTTCTTATTAAGTAAGTAAGTAAGTAATCCTTTAATGCACAACTGTTAAACACATTTGCGTTGCAAGTTGGAATAATACATAACAATTAAACAGAATATACAGAAAATCCTAATCCGATGCCATTTACGTAAAAGAACAACAGACAATAACGTACAAAAAATCAGTATATCCAAAGATAACTTTCTGTAAGCAAAGTTCTTTTAGTTGTGGCATTATTATCGCCGACGATTTCGTGTAAATGGTCACCAGGCCTCTTGCATAGGCCTATAGTCGTTACGGCTGCATGTAGACCGTTGCGTTCCACCGCCAAAATGTGGAAATCATCCAAATCATCGAAAAAAGTCGCATGGCTTGGTGCAAGTAGAGGTATTGATTTTGTCTGGTCGCCTGCTGTAACCGTACATATACGCTGAATTGTGTGTAATGAAGCAAAGGTCGAAAAGAGCGGCCCAGTGACACCAACGGTCTGGATGTGGAACTAACGGACATATGCCCTCTGGACATGCCCCTATTCCGGCTTTTGAACGCACATTAATCTCAGCATAGTGTTTTTGTATATTCTCTTATTATCAGAAATAAGTACTTGGACAGGTAACCGGTTGCACCAGCATTTTTGGCTGGTAAGTCGCATGTCCCAGTACAACTATAAACCGATTCAACGTTTTGAAAGCTTGTATATGCTCTGAAAAAAACCAGAATCGACGTTGGATTCGTGCCGTGACCTGAAAAAGGTTTACGAAAACACTTCTACAAACATAGATAGGTATATTCGTCATTTCCGTAGGGGCAAATCCATGGGGGACGGCAGACGACGTTTGGTATTTGGCATTTCGACTAGTATTCATTCAGTAAACGCAGTAACTTTTGCATCCAGTCTGCAAAAGTGTCACCATTTATGTGACAATTTAACTCCAGTTAACAGTAGGCTAACTGAATTCTAGGTGAGAAACTCTGTCTGTGTTGGAGAGGGTGTTAACAACTGTTACGTAAAAACTTAAACAGTTTAAAACGCCTTGTAAGGACGACACCAGCGAACTCGCAGAACGAAAACAACAAATATTACAAAAGATGATATTACTTTACAGCACATCGCTAAAATGTTACATTTCTCCAACTTTTTTGTATTATATGGCTTCGATGCAACAATTTGTAACAACATAGTGCCCCGTAAACACATAAATCAATAGTAACTTACTGAATTGATAGACGAAATGGTCCATTTTGAGTCAGCAAACGTAACAGTACATCATACCAACGAGCATATAACTGACGATACAGTTATGCCGCACTGCACAGTCTGACTATTAAGATACGATCTGTTAGACGTTTTACTCTTCATCATCTGAATGATGATATTCACCGAATGACTTGCTGCTGATCGAATGCCGGCAGATGTGTTGATCCACGCTGGACGGCTTAATACTGGCGCTGCGGCTGCTCACAATTTCCTGGTCTTGGACTATTAAAGCTTTTCAGATGGGAGATGCGTGACCGCGGCTACTGTAATAAATCGAAAGAGACGTGGATACCATGCAGCTTCCCATTAAATTTCATCCATTTTATCAGGTTCGTATTGACGTTATAATTATATTATAAAGGATATTTCAGTGGAAGAAGATCAGAAAAGAATATGGATGGAAGATATCAAGAACGAGCTAAAGATTAGTGATGCTGCGAGGCTCTGCGAATTACCGAAGACAAACGCCGGTGGCATACGTCTAATGTTTACCGCTAACCCTTCTGGAGGATGGCACTCCGGCTGTGTGCTGTATGAAAATGCCGATTTCAAGCAAACCCATTGATGAAATTATTATGTGTGTCTACATACGAGGGCGACAAAATACCAGTCATCGATATTGGGTCTCGGTTCTTATGTGTAGGCCTATATAATTTCATTTGCAGGTTTGCATGACATTGGCATTTCCATTCAACTCGCAGTTCCGATTACTGTTCCCCGAGCAAAACAGGCCTGTACAACGGTTGCTGTACACACCACCGTAGGTCAAAATGCTGATAAAATTAAATAAATAAGTGCAGATAATTGGACAAATGGATATTAAGTAACCATAGGTAAAACGTTATGATGATCAACCTAGTAGTTTATTTACTTAATTACTTAAGGTTAAGTAATTGCACCTACATACCGGTAACACTCTAGTGTAGCATACTCTTAGATAAAAATAGTAGGCCTAATTCATTTTGTTTGCGCAGTTGTTGTTTTGTGTATTTTTACTACCGATCAGAAAGAACCAATGGTAATTGAAGCTCGAAAGTCGGAATATATCCAACAGGATTGAACTGATAACAACCGCTGCACGAGAGGTACGGACACTGGTTGACCGTATTTACACGGCGAGCAAGAAATTTGTAATATGATAATCAACGAATACGAAACGAAAGTTGTGAAACATTTGAAAACAAATGCGATATTTTTATCAACGACATGAAACTAGAACAGTCGGATGCATCACGATATCTGGCAGCGCTAATCACTGATGACGTGACGCAGACTGCACAAAAGACATGGAAAAAGGACGCGACATCCCTCAGGAATAATAGAAAAGTCATGATATGCAGTGAATACTGCAGGTACGAAAAGCTTTAGCATAGTCCATGCCTGTAGCTATCTATATTTGTTTATTGCGCACGACGCAGCAACTATATACATAACACAAACATACTAAAAGAAAAAAGAAGAAAAAGAAAAAGTCGGCGGCAGTTGCAGAATACAGTTACGTATAACTATTGACATGTAATACTGATATGTCCAGTATTCACTGTTCTACTCACAAAGTTATTCAATATATACAAAACTTTATTGTATCACTTGATGACTATAGAGACGGTATTGTATTTTGGTAAAAAGACTGTCGATATGAGACCTTGTTTGTGGTGGTTATAACCACGATGCGAAGAGTAGTAACAGAGTACTTGTCAAACAGAGGCATGGAAGCATTCGAAATGGGTTAAGACAGATCTGCACGTATCATGGACTGCAAGAAAGCTATAGTGAATGACACAGTTAAACAATACCACTGCCTGGAAGGAAATGAATTTTGAAAGACTACTATGAGCAACAACAACCAGTGTCGAATAGAGAAGGACAATTGACAGTGCAACCAGTCCTCGGAGCGAGGCGGCTAAAGATAGGTAATTGTATATGAAAGATGGATCACAATAGGAACACAATATACGCGGTAATAAGAAAGAGTCTGCAGACCTCTGGGCCTCGGGAACTGGGCTTAGTAGGCTGTGCAATGATTCATCCCTGACTCAATTAACTCTCAGTGATTTTACAAGCTCGAACGACACGAATTTGCAGGTCTATAGATCTATATATACGTCTTGTCAAACAACCAGTGCAGTTACTGCCAGGTTCGCGAAATTATTTTTGCTACTGCAGTGTTAAATCAAAATTCAAGCAAAACAAAAATAGAAATCGAAAAAATCGACGAACTTTTTGTACATCGATTACATCTTCACACGTTGACATCAGTTTAACCACATGTGTTTGCTTGTAAACAGCAAAGCATGTTACCAATCTGTAAAACGTGTGAGTGTTTTTAAATAAAACAAGTAGGCCAGCTATCGCAGCCAAATCGAGCTGCAGCGTGTGTAAGCATTGGCAAAAATATAAGTGCGAAAAGCGTGCATCTATAACATCGCTCTATTCTACGGCGTTGACGTCGACAATGATCATTTGACTGTTTTACGTCACTGTTTTTGTACTTAATGCAAAATTATGCAACATTTGGGCGTTAATTCGGAGGTATTTGGAGGTTTGAACTTGGTTTTCTTTATCTAGGTTATCTGTTTTTTTTTGCTTAAGAAATCCTGGCTGATTTTTAAAAGTCCAGTGGCAACACTGCCGCCCACTCCACAACTAACTTACGCCGTGTGGTATGTATAGGCGTATCGTGCAATGCCATTATTTATCCGTCTTATTAATCTGCGATCGTGTGATGCATCCAAACACCTCAGTTAGTTCAGCTAATGAGCATTGTTAGTAATTTTATATTCCATGGAAATAATTGCGATGCAAATAGAATAGCTGTCAAATTTCTTGTAAATACGGCTAACGCGCCAATTAGTACTTAATGCAAAATTTACTTTTAAGGGGTCGTCCCCCACCAATCATTTTCGCACGGATAGTTAGCTGGGCCAGTGAATGCTGTACAACTTTGTCGCTGACAGTTTTTACACAAAGAAACTTTGTAGCAGACTTTCTTCAAGCGAAGTGCAATTTTACACGGAAAACGTCCGTTTTGCGGTTTTGAGCCCCCTTTGAGGGGGCTTAGGGACAACGTACGATGTGCATCTTAGGCTTATTGGAGACCGAGCGCGTAGTGGACTTCCTATTAGTGTTAATTGAACGTTTTCGCTAGGTGTTACGGCCGAGGCGCTACAAGCGAAAGTCGACTGAAAATCGGCGATTTCACTGCAACGCGGTCAATTTGAACCGTAATTTCAGGTTCTAGAAGGGGTCGCTCACCACTAATCATTTTTGCACGGACTATTTGGCCAATGAATGCCTTACAACATTGTCGCTGACATTTATCACAAAGAAACTTTATAGCAGAGTTTGTTTCAGCGAAGTGCGATTTTACATGGAAAACGGCCTTTTTGCACTTTTGAGCATCTTTTTTTTTTGGGGGGGGGAGCTTAGAGACAACGTACGATGATCATCTTAGGCTCACTGGAGAGCGCGTAGTGGACTTCCTATTAATGTTAACTGAACTTTTTTCCTTAGGCCTATGTGTTACTGCTGAGGAGCTACGAGCGAATATTGGTTCAAAATCGGCCATTTTGCTCCAATGGGGGCCAGTTGGCCGAAAATTTCAGGTAACTGTCATCAAGTCGCACCAGATAGAAGGCGTAACGCAGTGAATTTCTGGTACATCTGAATTCTAACCAGTGTTTGTCGTAGTGACTTTGATCAGAACTCTAACACGGCTCATGCAGTTCGTAAAAAATGAACAAGTGAGTTAACGTATAGTACACACAAGTAGACAATTTTCTATCTCAGCTAGATTTCTGTTTCGTCAAAATGGATTACCTTGGTCAATAATTTAGGCCTAACAACGTTTTGTTGCTCTTAAACATGTCGCGATAGTAAGACCTTAAACGTACTGCGCGTAAAATAATAGAGCTAACCGCATCTTCCGCTGCGTGAGGTGAACAGTATAGTTATATGTATAGTTTTGCATTACTTCTATGATGCTGATGTGCCAAAAATTGCAACGATGCGTTTGAACTGTTAAATTACGCACAAATTACTATCGGTCTCTTTTTCCGGACACTGTCTATACTCTTGACTTAGGTTGATTGCGTGTATAGTCTGCAGATGAACAAGCTATTTTAAATCAGGCATCCGGCTGAACACATGTCACAGGAAACAGGCGTAGTTCATTAATTTTCTCAAGCCATACAACTTACGCTCTCCTGTGATGTGTCGGTCAGTCTACTCTGCGGCGTCGATAAGAAACCGCGTCGTCGAGCAAATCATTCGTCGCGCCGCGAGTCGGTTAATGGTATTAACGCCGACACGTTCAGAATGTCGCCGTTCATGGCGAACCGCCTGCCGTCGAGCAGTACTTGGGAGATTATCTCGACCGGGCGGCCGTGTTGCCGCGCTGATGCAGCCACATCGCCGATAGATAGACGCCGGTGCCGTTTGTCGCAGCTGCCGCCGGCGACTAAAGCCGTTTTTTGAATGCGGCCGTCGTGAAGAAGAAAGTGTCGGCAGTGCGTGTGGGTGGCGGCGGCAAGCAGGAAGCCAGACGGAGAATGGTCGTCCGTCGGCGGCTCGGAGATAACGACAGCCGCTGTCGACTTGAAAGCGGTCGTCGATGAACAGTGCGCACCAGCTGATGCCGAGTGCCAGAGAACGTCTGAGATACGACGTTTAACGCATGCGATCAACGCATGCTGAACGTCCGGCGAGAAATCTAAACACGATCAATCACGCACTCGGTTAGTTCAGCTTATAGCTGAATTCGCACGTAAATTAACGAAGAAAACGTATCAAACAGCTAGACAGATACGGAAGAAACAGACATCTGCACTTACAGGAATCCTCATAGATGATATCTATCCATATACGGTCACGTATGTTGTGTACAGATACATTCCTTTCATTCGCCAACTTTGTTGAACGAGGTCTGCTTGGTCTCAAAAATCTCCGAAAGTGTGGATAGCTTTCAGCTTCAGTGAAACTTTGTAGAGTGGTAGATTTTACAAAGAGCCGCCGAGGAGCTATGAACCGCACGGTTGAACTCCAGACTGAAGCTGTTCAGTTACGGATTCAGTTGGAGTTTGGTGTTATCCAGCCTCCCGGTATCCATCTGACGGACTAAGCCTGTTAATGGAAAGATGACCCGCGGTCAGCTTCCGTGGTCAACTAGACCTTAGTGTCAGACCAACCACCACAGATCGCCAGCCTTTGATTGTCCTTGCCAGCTGTAGTCCATGCCGAGCCAGGGCTGTAGAAATAGGTTTTTAAAAAACTACGTTTTTAGTTTGTTAGACAAAAACTTTTAAAAAACCTCAAAAGTCAAAATTTTAGGTTTTTGAAGGTTTTTTAAAAGAACAACCTTTAAAAATCCAGATTTTAAACTCGCAGTCGAGCAGAAAATTGTTTCTTTTCAGTCTAATTTGTTGTGTTTATACTAGCTATGTTATAATCTGCACATGGCTATAAATGATGTGGTAGGGGAATGGGTGTATCATGTATGAGACAGTCTTAGTGAATTTCTGGGTCACATTTTTGTGTCCGGTCTTCCTACATTAAAACCTAAAAGCCTAAAAAAGCTAAAAGAAACTAAAAAGCTAAAACCTAAAACTTTTTCTTTAAAAAAACTAGGTTTTTCCAGCCATGTGCTGAGCCACTTCCGGACAGAACAAGGTCAGTATGCTGATTGCACAAGTAAGTAAGTAAGTAAGAGGATTTTTAAGGCGCAAAAGGGCAAACGGTCGCGATGCGCCATGGTCAGCCAATCTCGAACGATGGCGAATTGCATCGTCTGACAATTGCACATGTGGTCAGTCACAGACGACGAACCACACTGTCGAGCCGTGTTCGCTTACCAAACTTGCCGACGGTTGCCTTCTACAATACATTCTGCTGATAAGGTGGTAACCTGGCTAAGAAGCGAGGCGATGAAAGCACCGCCGACATGAAGAAACCGAGCCGACGACTGGACTGGCCTTTTGAGCGCATTTAACACCGCTCTCGGGTGTCGTATCAGCGAGTGCTCCTCAGTTCCACGAGAGTTCAGCGCGTACTGGCGCCATCAAGAAGCAGTAATATAAATGACTGGTATTCGACGTCCATTGCTGCCAGGTGCCCCAGCGTCACACGTTGCCATTCATCACGCTCAGCTCGGACGCCGACAAGTCCAATCGCATGGCACTGAGTACGAGCCCATCGAGATTGCTCGTACGACGTCTAAAATCCTTCTTAATGAATAACTCGGTCCTTCGCCGGCCGGCGCCCAACTGAGTCCGTGCAGTCAACGTCGTATAAAACTGCGTAAACAAACATCTGTCTGTCTATTTTGAGCAGTTCCATAGATAGATAGATAGATAGATATAAAAATTTACAGTGGGCGTTCATAGGAAAATCGACCGAGCGTGCATTACATAGTCAATATCAATAAAATCACGATAAAATTCTAAATTGTTAAAGTGAGTTTTTAGCGAACGGCGAATTACGGTGACCATAATCACGCTACACACTGTTCACGCCCGTACCCATTGGCAGGGATCGGAGAGGGGTTCGTCCGGTTCAATTATCCCCACCTCGGACGACGTCGGTCACAAGTTCTCACGTTAATAAATAATGTCAGTGTCGATGTCGATGTCAGTGTATATAACGCATAAACATAAAACCTCTAATGCGCTGTATACATCAGCAGGAAACACAAACCTTTTCAAAATGCTGTTTGAATGTATCTCGGCCAACAGCAAGATCACACAAGTAGTCCAGCAAGAAAGTCCACACTGACGGGCCAGCCGTAGAGAAAGTTCGTTGGCCGGTGCTCAGCCGGCAACGTGGAACGATAGTCGTCGGCTGGCAGATCGAAGTTATATTACAATATACATGGCTTCATCTCATCCGCCAAACCCCTTACAGTGATTTTCGATGGACCCCACTGGGGAATGCTTTCTCCCCCATCGACCCTCCCTCTGCCGAACCGTCCCCCAATTCCAGAAGTCCGGTTATACGGTCGTGTCTGAAACGTGAACTGGACGCTAAGCGAACTCGTGGCGTGAGGACGGCACGGCTGCGGGTCTGAATCACTACAGCCACCAATCAATCAATCAATGTGTTACATTGCGGCGAGCGAGCGAGCGAAGCGACCCGCACGTACTGAAAGGTCGTTCCCGCCAGCTGCTGCAG
>Ga0209562_1000947_pt1 | contig 10660 bp, 7 predicted proteins | sample WorMetvacBELIZE2_FD_187399 | JGI IMG/M metagenome (GOLD analysis project Ga0209562, IMG submission 187399) | Marine gutless worms symbiont microbial communities from Max Planck institute for Marine Microbiology, Germany - Olavius vacuus BELIZE.2... | ecosystem: Host-associated > Annelida >...
CGGCACCGATCCATCTTCCGCCCCCGCCATGTGTCCCCCCAGAATTCCAGCCATATCTACGCCTATGGTCGTCGTCATTGTCATCATCATTTATTCTTTAAAAGAAAATCGTGTGACAAACGCAACTGTATAACTCAACTCAACTCAGCTTTATTGTAACATATTTGGAGCCCAAAAGTAGCTGAATTGCTAAGTACACAAAGCAGTAAAACAATGTATACAATGAAAATACAAAATATACAAAGTACACAAAAAAACATAACTTAAGCTTCAGTAAATGTCTTTGTATGGTGTTCAATGATTCAATCAATCAATCAATCAATCTTTATTCGCCAATGCAATTTTAAGTAAACAACAACAAAAAGAAATGTGACAGGCTACCAAAACAGGCAATATCCCAACAAAGCAGACCACCTTAAGAGAGAAAGACCGACAGACGTAGACAAACCGAATGTGATATAACAGTACACCTTACATACAACACAGATTCTAACTAGAAAGTGTCGCTCGTTGAGTCCAGTGGTTTTTCAAATGAGGCGTCTGTTACCTTCGCCAAAGAGGTTATGTTCTACCCGCGGCGTTTGTCTTTCTGTCTGTTTGTCTGTCTGTCTGTCTATTAGCGACTTCGCGTGAGAACTATTGATCGGAGCTTCACGAAAATGTCCGCGGTGTGCTGTGAGTGCAGAGCGCCGCAGTGCCGACGATGACTTTCAGTCAGACGCCGGTCAACGACAACGCCACGGTGTCCAACAACGTCTTCAAAGGTCAGACGATCATCGTAACGAGCGAGATCACGGTGCCAGCGCTGTGTCGTGCTGATGTTAACATCACCATCAGCGCACCACAGACACCGCTCAGCGCTGTCAACTTGGTCATCACTGACGTCGTCTTCATCGGACGTAACATTCCATGCCTCGTCAAACAGATCTATGAAGCCGACGTGTCAGCATGGTACATCATCAGCACTCCAGCATAGGGCAGGGGCCATGTCCCACAATCGTTGATTAAGTGATATTTTTCACGGAAAAAACTGGCTTTGTTGGGACGTAGGGCCTGCTTTATTCAGTAAAGTAACATAGTTGTTACTACCAGAATATATATACTTCTATATATACAGAATATATATACTTCTGGTAGTAACAACTATGTTACTACCAGAAGTATATATATTCTGTGGGCCTCACATGTTCCAAAAATATGGACCCGCACCCCACTGAGTTCATTTTGTATATATAGCTGTCCTGCCAGCTGATAGTCGGAGCCCATGGGCTGCTTGCTCTTTTTATTATCAAGTAAGGGGCACACACACATTTAAGGTGATGTAAACAATTTTATGCGATCGCATGCAACATTTATTTTTTAACAGCAACAGTAGCGAAATACACTTTGCAGTGCGCTGTCTGCAGTAAGAACGCAATCGTTAATGCAGCACCTTGTAGGGGACGTAAAATAATAACAAGCGATCACATGTCTTTTGAAAGAAACGCCCAAACGCGCGAGTTTCAGTTTATTGCACCGCAACGGAAAACGCTCTTTTAGTTCATTGAACTTTCGTCTTTTTGTTTGTAAGATCGGCGTAGTACATAATATATGAGACCCGTTTTAATCCCTGCAAATGTCACACATTTAGCTCTGTTTGGTGACATCGCCAGACGTCCCAGCTCATTAGGCGCTTCTCACGGGCATCAACCTTTCACTGGATCGTCGGCCCGGATTGGAGGCGTTTCACGAGCTGTCCTCCTAACAGATGGCTGGACCAGATCCGCACTGACACATAAGCGTAGCCAGGATTTTGTCTGGGGGTGCACTTTTTCCTGAAAAAAGTTGACGACCTTTTTAGTCGTCGACTCGGTCTAAAACTACTAAATAAACCTCCAAATCTCCCCGCCCAACAAAAAATGTCCTACATTGCTCTGCCTGGGGTGCACTTGGTGTTCTGGGGGTGCACTTACAAATTTTTCCTGTAAATTACGCCCAAATTTTTTTCGCCGCTCTGGGGTGTAAGTGCATCCACTGCACCCCCTGGCTACGCCTATGCACTGACACGGGCTCTCATCCAGGCTCCAGCGACTGCCTGGAGTAACGCCATACGAAGAGGTCATCATCCGGGAACGACGCAACGGCCCCAGCTGGCTACGCGACAGTGATGATGATGATGATAATGATTTATAAACTGAAAAAAATAATCAAAAGCTATGAAAATGCGAAATGATTCACTCAGGTTTATTTATTTTATTTCTTTATTTAAACATTTTGTAGCATACAATACATAAGAAATTGGCATACACACGTAAACACGATACGAAAGATATACTACAGGTGATTAAAGGGTGATTTAGGCCCGATATTGGTGTCCCTTATTCGAATGTTTGGTACGCAAATGGCTACGCTGCAGGTGGATGTACAATGTTGATGTGCAGGCCTAACTCGTACACAAATGACGTAGCATTGGTCTGTCTTGGTCGAGTCTGTCACTGGCCCGTCGACCTGTTGGATCCAGATGCTAACAAGGTGAGCACATTCCGTCATCTGCACTGTACGCTCTCTGAACTATTGCAACATTTTGTACAAAATTTACACAGCGTCGCAGAAAAAGTGATACCCTTGAAGATTTTTCAGTAACATGTGTAAACTTTCACCGAATGAAATATAATTTTACTAGTACAGAGCCACATGTATTCCAAACGATCATGTGAAGTTTCGTACCAATACCGAATTCGATAGTCTGCAGGCCGATTATGTCACAGTGGTTGAAGATAGACCTATAAAGTTCGTAAAATATTGTCTCCCAGTTCCAGCCTTCCACTTTTGGCCAAAACTAACGCACCCTGCATCGCGGTCTCTCGGCGATAGCTCAGCTGCTTGTAAAAGTCTTAACAGAGAAAACATGTAAGTCAGATTTACTACATATTGTAGAAGAGAAATATCAGCTTTTCAACTGTTTCTGGACGCTTTCATTTATACGAAGCTGCGTTGTCAACTTGCCATCATCGTGGGCTTAAGTTCCGGTCGAGTGTTCAGCTCGAAAGGCCTGATAGTTCGGTTCGGATTCGGTTCGATTCCTATCTCTCTAATTTACTGTTACTTACTTACCACTACTACTACTACTACTACTGACGGGTGTTAATGACTGAGTGTAGATTCGTGTCGAGGCGGTGGTGACGGTGGTACGCAACAGTTCGGCGGCAGTCGGCAGCTCAGTGGTGTTGACGTCTGTCATGAGTGTCAACGGTACAGACGTGGCCACGGACACCATCACCCTTACCATCACCAACACTGTCGACACCATTGAGTACATTGATCTAGAGGTCAGCGCCGCAGACTCTCGCGCTGCTCTGCAGCTGTCTCGTCGTGTCTGTGCATCTGTTGGAAATTTCACCGATGTTCTAACTTTTACGGAACCTTAAAAATCGGTTAGGATTTGACAAAACTGCCGGAATTGATTCAGGAGGTCCAGTTGTTTATGAAATGCGGTGTATATTGGCGCGGTGAACGGTGTGCTGTGTACAGACGACATCGATGGCAGACGTCATGTTCAACGTGTCCAACGCGACGACAATTGACCTGTATCCAGCCGACTATTACTCGCTGTACGCGGACGCCATCGTCCCTGCCAACAGTACGGTGATGGCTCTGATCGACATCTCTCTTCCACTCGACGGTCTCTCTGCCATCATGACCGTCGTCAGCATGACTGTCGTGCGTACTCAACTCTTTGTTGTTTCCGTTGTAATGTACAAGGCCGGAACTAGTGCGGGGAGTTTTTGGTATTAAAACAGCTCCCATGTAAAAATAATCACGTAATATAGGATTTCATGTGCCATTATTCGGCCTGCGGCTGTGGATGTTTAACGTGTTTCGTTTTAAACGATCAACACAAGTTGACGTGGATAGACAAAGCACTCGGGCGGGCAGCGCGGACCTCTGCCAACTGGCGGATTCACATCCGGACCCGGATCACTTCCAGAATATAATGCGGACGTATCCAAAGATACGTCCGATTTTATCACTCGCGTGTTTTATGAATTTTGTTATCAGCCGATTTTAGCCGCCGTTTTAGTCTTCGTCGATTAGTCTTTACTTTCAACACTGGCTTCCGTATTCGCTGTAATTAGGCAACTATAGGTAAGCTGTTGTCTGAGTCTCTTAACTTTTGTCAGGTCGCGTACAGGATTACTGCAATAAAACGTGGTCGATTTTATTCACTTTTGGTGTCCTTTTTCAGCTGTACAAATATGGTAACCCTAGTTTCGTGTGTCAACTTTTAACAGCCTAAAGAACATGATGATGAAGACGATCTCTGGTAAGATTTTAGTGATTACCGATCAGTAACTTTTACTCGAAGTTGCTAACAGACAAGCAGACGTGACAGACAGACGGACAGACAAACGCCGCGTAAAACATAACCTCATCGGCGGAGGCAACATAAAAGCTGTGCTCCATGAGTTCCGTTTATGTCATTGCGCTCCACTTACTGACAGCATTATGTGCATGAGAATGACCGTCTGTTTATTCAGCTCTTCAGTCGTCGAGTATTCTACATGTATGTTACGTTACGTGATTGTACTTTGCTGTAGGAAAGCCTCGGAGTGAACCTGGGAAGTTCTTTCGAACCAGCCACCGACTTTCCTGTCGTCTATAACTCGACGTATCAGACGACACAGAACGATCTTGTCGCCATTAATTTCGGCAAGATAACCAACACCGGTATGAACTGACTGCGTTCGTGTCTGATACACCGCTATCAATGGAGAGCGGATAACGCCAGTGGTCGTACAGCGCAGTGTGCGTTATTGAGGGAGCTCGGTTGAAATTCGCCGAGGATTAATATTGCAGTAGAAGTATACACTGTATGAATTTTACACTGCGGACGCGGACGCTGACGTCGGACTCAGTACACTGATTAACACGGAGTAGATATGCAGTTGTTGTGGCCCTAATAGGCCTAGCAAGGTGACTATACTGACTAGTTATAGAAATTATTAGATTTTGTTGATTGACCTTGACCTTTGACCTTGAGAGCTGTTTCAATATTTCGTGCTGACCCAACACCACTTGCGAGTAGTGCTGCCGCTGTTGCGCTAGTCGACTAGTTGTCTACTGTTTAGTTGGGGTCTTATGAATGAACAAAGTTCGCTTTTTAAGATGCAGGTTTATAAAAAAAACACTGAAAGCATTTTCTGTGAATGTTACACCGCGTTTGTGCCCATCGTTCCGCCCTCCCCGCATTGCAGAGTCTGCAGGGCGGTAGCTGTGTCCCCGGCTGATACTCGATGCAGGCAGCGACTTCGTTAAGAGCTAGAACTGATGTCAGCACGATCAGCTCTGGGCTGCCTAGAACACAGTCTAATATTGTAGTTGTGACGTTGCTCTGAAGGTCATACGTACCGTTCTGACAAGTACCAGTTTGGCGACGACTCGCTGCGCATCAAACTGACGCTACAGATGGCAGACGCAGCGGCCAGTGTCCAGAACTCACTACACCCCCTGACCATCGGCGCCAAGTTCGGACTGCCAATGATCTTCCGCGGACTGCAGATGATGTGCATTCGCAGCCTCACCGAAGTTCCTGATCTGGTGCTTCAACCCATCTGGAACAGGACGGAAAACACCACAGCCGGGTTCGCTTGACTCTGTCTTCTCTCACTCACTCACTTATTGTGGCGTCGTCACATGGGGTGGGGGTAAATGGGGACAACTGCTCCAACCCTCTCCAGGTCCAAGATCAGCCGTAAGATCAGCACAAGTCCGATGAGAAGTGATCGCAGCTGGTGGTACTACTAATCCTAAGCCTGTAGGGTGAGCAGAAAGAACCGAAATCATTGTCACAGAACGTTTTCATCCTGGTCTTTAAACTATACCAAAATGCTTTTACGGCAGGAGCCTCCAGCTGGATTTTGTGGGAGGGAAGATAGGGAAAGGAAGGGGAGGAGAGAAGAAAGGACAAAAGGAAGGAAAACGGCAGAGAAAATAGGGAAAGAATGACAAGCGCCAATCATTGAACCCTAGCAACGCCACTGTTCACTCTATCACGTCTCACATTAGTTATATTATTACTCTTCATCTACTTTCCACGCTGTCACTAATTTACACCGGTGCAAATTCTGCCAAAAACCTCGGAGTTCTGTTAATGGCATATCAGCTATGTAAAATGCCAGAAAATTGTTGTGCAATTTTTAAAGTGCAAGACTATCAACGTTGTTGTTCCAGTAAAACTGGAGTTCAGTGTTTGCCTGTCCAAGATGTGGGCTTAGTGCGAGTCTCTCTTACGCCAGACTCGATGCTTCTACTGCGTGTCATTTTAATTTATTTATTCCGTTTCGTGCAATCTTCCCAGTGTGTTACTCCTGTTTGATATACCTGACATTTCTGAGCGCCTTAGATGTTTGATCACGACGAGTCGCCATACAAATCCACGTGTACCTACCTACTTACCTGCCTATTATATTCAACATATGATATCAGTGAGAGATGCTAAATGCCGTGTTTTGGTGTCTGTTTGACTTCATCGTTCACTCACAATACAAACGTATATTCGTTTTACGGTCTTGCAAGTTTTGCTGGTCCCTAAAATGAATATGCGTTGTACAGTTCATCATAGGCCACGACTACCTGTTTAGCTGATGCTACTCATCATTCTGGCCTAAATCGCTGATTCGATCAATATAATATGTTTATAGTCGCCTTCGACGCCACATTCGCTGACGTTCATTCACTATCATCGTCTGTCGTCTTCTTGTTGAAAAGCTCGACATGCTACAATACAAGCTCTCCACTGACATCTATCTACCTTCACCAGCTGTGATAGCTTTATAGGTGTCCAGCTTTGTTCATTGTTTTAAATCATCCAGCCACATTTGAATTGGTCTTCCTTATGCTGTAGTAGCTTCCAATTTACCTACCAATATCTGAAGCACATCTTCACCACTTGACCCTCTTACAACACAGACCTGTAAAAGCCGTTTTCTGTTATAGACACATTTCATCTTCCCTTGTTTATCTTAATACTACTTCATTCGAGATTTTGTCCGTCCATTTTATTTTCGGCAATCTTCTATAACGCCACTGTTCGAATGCATTTATTCTTCGGATAAGGTCGTTGTCATTTCATTTCGTGCAGTTTCATTATAACGGTTGAACGCAGGCAATACGTGACGATGGATCTGTTGCTGTACCACACGAACGAGTCACGCGCCGAGACCTACAACACGTCCGTGTACATTTACTTGACGAAGTACGCCGTCTTTGAACAGCTCGTCTCCCATAACTTCACCGGAGCTGCGCCGAACGTCACCAACATGACCGACAACCAGGCCGTCACCATCACGGTCTGCGTCTCACTCTGATCGGATTACGTCGGCGTGCCGGGAATATTATATGTATAATTCTAATTGCGTGGGAGCCTCGTACTGTGCTAATTAAGTGTTGCCTATGTTGTCTTACATTTTCAGTCGCGGTTGTGGGTCATGAGTTAGGCGTAGTACGTTAATAGGCGTATAGTTTTATTTCAAGTTTGGGATACTAATGGGAGTGTTAAGTATATGCTGACCCAAAGTCCCGTCCGAGACAAACAAACAGCCACCACATTCAACTAGCAGTTAACTTCCTATAGTTGCAGGTCACATCATTGCTACTGTAGAGCAAAAGAAAATAATTGAGTTTGTCGTCTGGAATGGCACATTCTAGTTCATTTTTGATGCACAATGCGCAGAGCCGGCGTAAGCCTGAGTCAGGTCACAATACTCTGCTAAGGCCCACCACGAACATTCGTTTTAACGAGCACAAGCCTCTATCCCTCATCATCATCATCACATGGTATTTTTAAAGTGACCTAAGTAGCAACGCCACCACGAGGACCACTATAGTCAGAGTGTAGCAGAATCCTCCATAGTCCACTCCTTTCCTTCCGCCTCTTTTCAACTGTAAAAGCATAGAATTGCTAACTGGATCTGGCGACTACATTCAACAGCCGCGCCATCATTTGAAAGTGGGAGAGCAGGGGCTAAGTTCGCAAAAATTTTCTTCACCGCCACCATGCAGGCTTAAAGTTCACTTCTGTGTGTCATTTACCTCTGTGGGCCCCTTCACCTTCATGGGCCCCTTTACCTTCATGGGCCCCTTCACCTTCGTGGGCCCCTTTACCTGCATGGGGTCCTTTACTTGCATGGGGTCCTTTCGCTTCCGTGTGGCCCCTTTTACACCTATGTAAGTCCTTTCACTACAATATGGGGCTTTTTCTCCCCCGTGAGGCCCCCTCCACGGTCAGAAGGTTCGGGGTGGTCTTCGCCCGCTGTGACAATGTGTATAACAGCAGAACTAAAACCCACGAACTGTGCAAATTAGCTTTGTATTCAAGCTCTCCGGTGCACTTGTATCCCATAAACCCTCGGCCACACCTGTGTATATGACGCCAGTATATGTTACAGTTTGAACACGTCTATTTCACCGACATCATCCTGTTCACAATCCGCCTGCTCGTCGTGCCTGCTCCATCGACGACCGGTGACACGGAGCTGACGTCCATCAGCATGGAAACACTGTCAAGCATCATCTACCGTGTGGGACATATGAATGCATCGGGCACGTTGTTTCCGACGCTGCTCATCAGCTCCAACTTCACCGCTCAACCGCCGTTTGACCCCAGTACGTCGTCTACGACGTTCTTTCGCTCTATCAGTCGCAGTCGAGTCAAGTCACATCAATTTATTAACCAACTGTGTTGAATAAATTGAAAAAACAGTATAATCGTGGTGAAGAGCACAGTGACGGGCCGCCAGAAAAGCAAATACGCTCATCTAAGCAAACATTACAGCACGTCCACTATAAGAGCAAGTGTTCCAATTTTCGTGATGCTGTGCATTGGTCTCGTGCTGCGAGCACTTATGTGTGCACTACAACGACAATGAGACTGATGATGATGATGATGATGATGATGATGATGATGATTCAGTCCCATGCAGTCCCAGATGATTGATTCTGCTATAACCTGTAAGATTTCTCCGAGATACGGTGGTACCAGATACCAATACTTGTTTTACCTCTTTCATATTTATACTTTTTTTTCGTTGTCGGCTTCGGTCAGCGTTTGTAGGCAAGTTAAACTCAGTGGCCTATCACACTGTGTATGTCGTAACCTGCACAATGCAGCGTGACTGTCTGGCTGTTAACAGGTGCCAGTGCGGCGGGTTCCTCGTCGCCGCTGGGCATGCAGAACTCAGCAATACTTGACTGTCAACTGAGTGCCTCCGAGTCTCCAGTCGCTGGACAACAAGCCAAAGACGCTCGTCTTGGCGGACCATCAGGTCGATACACGTTTTGTAGTGCATGCATACACTTGGCAACCTCCATCCATATCCATATATTCATGTAAATTCCAGTTGACGTGATTGCAACAAGAGCACACACGGAAAGAAATATAAGAAATAAATGCAATGAATAGAAGAAACGGTAACAAAATTATTAACAGTGTCATGACGACTCTACGACTAGGCCACCAAAGGTGTACTTAGAGCAAAGTGGGTCTAAAACGATAGAAAACAATTATTAGGCTAAGACTTGTCGTAAAATGAACAACTAAATGTTTATATATTACGGTAAATGTCGGTCTAAATGCCACTTGTTTAAAGTTTGTTATGAATTTGCCTAAGCGTATGGAGCTACAGTTGCGGAACAGTTGCGGGGCACTTTACTAAATTCACATTAGTGTTGCACAGCTTGCACTGGTAGTGGTAGTGCCTGACAGTTATCAGGAACAACACCAAATGACTGACGGGAAAAGATGACATGAGCTGCGTGTAGTTGCATTGATAACGTGTGATTTGCCTGTAGGTTGGACGAGTGCCAGTCGTCTTGGCGCCTTCAGTCGCTACTTACAAGTTCACTTCGGCAACTTGACTCTCGTCTCTGCCATCCAGCTGGAACACCCCGGCTACGCGGCGTCCGCCGTACAACGATATCAGGTTCATTACAGCAACGACGGCATCAACTGGATCGCCGGCGAAACGGTCAGTCGATCGCCGAGTTTCGTTTTGTTGGAGCACGTCGTACCTGACTTTCAACGGCATAGTCGCCTCAGCGTTTATTAAAACTAGATTCTATAGGGTTTCGCAGACTCTGTCTGCGTTGGAGACAGTGCTAACAAACGCGGGGCGGCAGGTCACACAGTATTTATATATCCATACGCCAGGCGGCGCTTTCGGCGTAATTTCGTGTCGAACGGTTGTCATTTTGCAGCATTATGTCAGATCACCGAAGAAAAAGTAATTGACCGGGATTCTGCACCGTTCTGCACATTGTGTTAATGCCTCAATTTGATCGCGTTTGTTTTCAGAGAGGAGAAGTGAGCGGTGTTTTAGTAGCAACACAGCGTCTGCGTCTCCAACGCACACACAATTAGGTTCACAAGATTTTTATGAGACTACGCTTTGTTACGTAATGACTTGAGTGACAGGAAAGACAGGGCATTCGCGACGCGCTGTCATCTCAACAAATCTCATTTTAAAGTCAGTTAGCATCCTCCATCATATGTTCAAAACCACTGAGGGGCCATTCATTAATTATGTCACGCTTTTTTCAGCACTTTTTACCCCCTCACTCCCCTCCTGTCACAAAGTGTCACACCAAGTTGCCCCCAAGTAATTATGTCACACCTGTCCAAACC
>Ga0209562_1000948_pt1 | contig 10660 bp, 6 predicted proteins | sample WorMetvacBELIZE2_FD_187399 | JGI IMG/M metagenome (GOLD analysis project Ga0209562, IMG submission 187399) | Marine gutless worms symbiont microbial communities from Max Planck institute for Marine Microbiology, Germany - Olavius vacuus BELIZE.2... | ecosystem: Host-associated > Annelida >...
ACATATACCATATGTGAGCAAATACGTGAAACATTGGTAATGTGAACGTGACGGGGGTGCGCGTACGTATAGGCCTACCTTGATAATCTACCTTGATATACGTTCGGCGTCGATGAACATGTGACGCAGTACGGGAGTCCTGCTGACAGGTCGAGGTGACGCTGTGAAGACGTCGTCGTACGACCGGACGATCCAACCAGATCGTCGAGCGTGGTCCACGGCTGAGTGGTCAGTGTCGTTGAGCGATGATGATTGTCCACGTTGAAGGTTGACGACGTACAACAGTGGTTGAACACCGGACGAGCGCAGCTTCGACCAGTTGTCGATCGTATTACGATGTATTGTGCGACGATCTGGCGCGTCTCGGAAGGTCGTGAACAGAGTCAGTAGACGTCTTCCTTGCAGCTGCCGACGCCAGCATCGACTGTCTGCATCCGCATGCAGCCAAACTGCTCGCTGTCGGAATGGCGTATCCATGGGACACTGGCCTACTTCCACATTTTCTCTGGACTTTCACATAGCTATTCACCATAATTGCCGTTGTTGTGGAATAGAGTACTGACTGTTTATGGAAAATCTCTACTACGACAGCTCAAGTTGAAATCCCACGATCCTCTTCGCACTGTTCCTTCAGTGCTTTGACACTGTTGGTTGGGTCATTGGACCAGTAAAACCCGTCCCCATATGACCTATAATGTGTTTGGTGGGACGTTAAGCCTTAATCAATCAATCAATCCTCTTCGCACTGTCACTCGTAAGTAGTTCATCACAGAAAACAAGTTTAAAGCGTTGCTACAAAACCCTTTAACTAAATTTGTGGGTCACTTGGGACTTGAGTGGCAGCAATGGAAAAGCCAGCCTCTCCCTCTCCCCTCGACAGCCACTGGCTGTCGGCACACATGCCTTCGTCTACTATTTTATTTCTTAATTTTAACACTCATTAGGCTACTGGTTCTGTGCAATCTTCAGATAATCCCGAAGTCGCGGCGACGATTCAGAGACGATTTTACCATGGCAGAGAAAAGTCTACTTATTGCATAAAGCCTCGTTGGGGGACTATACCAGTCATTATACAGATGCTATTTTTTAGCGATTTCGTTCACTGGATTTAGTGTAGGCCTAAGACAATAAACTGAAGTCACTTATTTGACGTATTTATCAAACATTTTGAACAAGGCACGTCTATACTTGCCTGCTGTTGAATTTCTCGTCATATCTCGACTGTTGCGCTCACTGCTACGCGGATTTGGTGTACTGAGGTCAAGATACTTCAGAACTGCAAGTACGGCTATGTATAATAAAAGCATGAATAACAACAGTTGTCTTATCCCAAAATGTTGCATCGCGTTCACGCATCAGCGACTGAAGTCGGCTGCAGTAAGATATTGTAGGCTACGTCACTCAGTCGTTGCACTCACTGTAGCTAATAAGTATTCAGTTTAGCCTGAGGCAACGAGGCAACGATCCATTCCGCATTTCAATATGAGAATATGGCAAACGCAACGGTGACGCCAGAGCAGGCGAACGCTACAATACCGCAGACTGCTCCTTCAATGCGGTTCAGGTGCAAGCATGGTGTACACACCATGGGTGTAAGTAAAGCCCATCAACACAGTTTGACTAAAACAGAACAAAATGACGAATAAACTGACATAAATGGGAAGCAAGCAAACACTGCGCTCCAAAACGATGACACTCTGCAATTCAATTATATTAAAGTGGCAAAGTAAGTAGGCCTAGGCGGGCTTCCTCTTCTCCACAATACGCTTAATCGTATTAACAGACCACCCGCGAAGCAGCATAGTAATGTCTTCGGTGACATCTGTCTGTATGCATGTCTGTCTGCAATACCATAACTTTCTAAAGGCTTGACGCAGAAAGTTCACTTTTGGTCTATGCGGACTTGTCAGAGTTTAGGGGATGCGGGTCAACTTCGTATACGAAGGCCATCGGGTCAAGGTCAAGGTCACAGAAACAAAGAAACATGAAATCCTCTATTACTGCAACATAAAACTTCGATCAGCTAGTCCCGTTCTATCGAAGACTGAGCCGTGAAGTTTACTTGCAGTATGATATTTTTGGCTATGGCGGATCGAATAGTGTGACTGACCACCATCTTTGTCACGTGACCAAAAGTAACCATGCCTACTCGCCTAACCAAATGCACACATTTGCGGGTGGTCTGCCTTAGATTAGGTGGCAATCTTGTTATTAACTATTATTGTTACTCAATGAACTGTGACGGACAGTACTGTTGAACTCACGTTTCATATCATATCAATACTCTGTCACATGTATTAAATGTACGTACAAGCATAATTTTTGACCACCCGCGAAGCGGAGTGGACGCGTTGTAATATATAATTTCAGTTGTGTGTGTCTGTCTGTCAGACGATAACTTTCGAAAGCCTCAACATAAGAAGTTCATATTTGCACATCTGGTATATCTCCAAAGAATACGGGTCAAGTTCGCCTATAAAGGTCATCGGGTCAAGGTCAATGTCACAGGGTCGAACTAAATGCATGCATTAGCAGGTGGTCGACCTTAGATTAGAAGGCAACCTTGTACTGTATGGCTGGTTTACAGTCTTGTCAATCTCACCACTAACCTGATTACGTTATTAAACATGACTACTTTACCAAGCAACTGATTAGATTATAAACCTTACAGAACAAAGCAGATTGTAAAAACCAGCCAGCACTTTCTTGAGTTACCCTACGTTGTTAATATTCAAAACACAGACAAAGGGGCCAATTACAATAACACCCAAAGACACCTGCCATTTCTGCAGCCCCATCTGCACATGTTGCTTGCAGCCAACCGCTGTTATGGCCACAGTTAACCCAGTCACGCCTGCAGTTACAAGCACCGTTGTCAACCACTCACACTACTTCCAACAATACCTGACAGACTAGTTCTAATGATAACGTGAAGTCCTTCCTACGCCACATATAGGTCCACGAGGCGGCGCTGATCTGCATTTCTGTACCCCAGACATACACCATCCACACAGCAACCGTCGCTAGTGTCTGGCCGAGGACTTGCAAGGAAGAGTATTATACACAGTGCACAAAAAACAACAGTGACAATGCACTGTAGCTCGATTCAAACAACGTTTTCAATTGTGAAGGAGTATTCGTCGGAGTATAATGACTCCACTTTTAAGGTAGAAGACACTATTGTATCTCAGCGATAGGCTCGGACTGCAAAAAGCCGAATATCTCGGAAACTGTTCGCGAGACTTTCAAAAAACTTTCAGGGTTTTTGGAGATTATCCCTAGTATAACCTATGCAAAATATGGAGGGGATTTGACCACCCAATTTTGGGGGAAGGGGTGGGAAAGTTAAAACTTTGACCCATCATATCTCCAAAACGGGAGGTCCGGGGGCCTCGAAATTTTTTGTGCAGTTGGGGGCCTTCGAGCACTCAAAAATAAAATCTTAGCATCCGGACCCCCTGTAAAGGGGGGCCAAAAAAAGAATAATTTCGATTTCAAAAAATTTCTCAGAAACTAATCGCCAGATTTTCACGAAATTTTCAGCGTTTTGTAGGGTCATCCCTGTGATACCCTCTGCAAAATATGGAGGGAATTTGACGAAGGAGTTTTGGGGAAGGCTGTTAAATTTGACGCCTCTGAATAACGCGTGTCGTTAACGCCGCTGTCAACGACGTCATAAGTATAGCGATCTATGGAGCGATATCCACGCTGACGCTATGCTGATGCTATGTCGCTGATGCAATGTCGGACTCGGACCACCTACGACTAGGAGATTGGCGGACGATAGATATTACTACGAATCGCCCGAATTCGACTCCGTCCAAGCCGAGTGTCTCTAAAAAGTGCCACTTATTCTCTACTGAGGATGCGCAAAGTAGCAATGAGGCAAATTCAGGACATCTTTTATGAACCACTTCTGTGGTTGTCACATGCGCAAACTGCAAACCAAACAGACAAACCACCCCCAGTCAGCAAATCCTAGGCTGCCACTGTATCTCATTGTATCATATAAATGACTCACTGATTGAAAATAAGCACATATGTTCAGACGAAAACATACTTTGACAAGAGACAAAGAACATTGCTAATCACCGCAGACAATGTGAAGGCAAACAATTAAATCAAATAAATCTGTGGACATTCAGATGTCCAGAAGACAGAGAGAGAACACATAAAGGGGCACGCTAATAACAAACAATCGGGCAACGGAAGTTAAATAATGTTCAGCGTCAAACGCGGAAATAGTTTCAGTAAGTCAGTACCAGAGTACAATGTCTCATATCTCCACATATGAGCGAATAATTTATAAATATACTTAACAGCAAATCTTTCATCTAGGGACCTGCGAAGCTTCGAGATTCGATTCGATTTCGAATCGAACTTCCGATTCGGGATTCGATTCGTAGTGATTATCCGATTCAAAATTTTCGAATCGTCCGCACCGTCAATCGTCCTTTTGTAAAGAAACGATTGTCGGTGGTTAAAGTCGAGTTTGGGAGTTAAATAATCGTACAACGGCATAGTTTGACGCGTTTTAGGACTGAACTGAAATGAATAACAAGTACTCAGTTGCGTGCATAACTCTCGTTCGTGACAAATACAAAATAAATACCGATGGAATGGATTAAATATTCGCTGTAAAGTGTAAACAACTGTCGTCTGCTGTTACGGCTTGCGTGGTATATACGGCCGATTCGATTCGAGATTCGATTCGAATGCAAAAAAAACGATTCGCAGGTCCCTACTTTCATCATTACTTCAATTATTACAGTTATCAAATTATCACGTGTCCTCATCTGAGACCGGCCGCTGCAGCCACAGCTGCCATCGCAGCCACCTGTAATCTGTATTCTATACAGATACGAATGGCAAGTGCGACAATGATTAGGAAGTCGTCGATGAGTCCAATGATTCCGAGCAGCATTTCGGGGATAAGATCAAACGGAATCACGAGGTAGATCAGAGCGGCAAGCGTGAACATGATGAAACGAAACCTGAACATCCACTCAAGTCCACTCGCTGAGAAAACGGCCGAGATGCAGTGTCGCAGCAGTGTTGGTGTGTCATGAGCCGACTGGTACCACTGCAAACACAATGACATTTATTATTCAGGACCAGATATCATGCAGCATGATGGTGTAATGGTTAAGGGACCAGTCTAGCAATCGACACTTCAGAGTTCTGACTCCTGACTTTCATGTAACAACTCTGAGCAGGTTGTAAGCATGCATGTGCATCCATCATGAAGCTGTATAATTTGGTATTGGTAAAACAGCAGTGATGCTCTGTGGATGGGAAGTAACTGTGGGTCCAGCAGAAAGTAATAGCAGCTTACAGACCAAGATCAGCTCCAGCTAAGAAGCTTGTATAAATAAGTCAGTTATAAAAGGGATTAATGTCCCACTCAACAAGCTCACTTTTTACTTTCTCAAACAATGCAATTATGACAATCAAAGAATAATGAAAACAGTACATGCACTAGCAGTGGTGGAAACATCAGCTATAGTTGCATATCATCGCATATTTGTTCAAATGAATCACTTACAACACAGCTACAACAAGGGAACACAGTTTTCGTGGCCTGTGGAGTCGTGAATGTAGCCACTGTTCAGCCACAGACAGCAACTGTATGATGGTTTTGCAACTTTTGCTATAAAAGCACGCCTAGCCACAGATTTTAGGTTTTCCAAGTTCAAAACAAATGCATTTTTAGCAGTTTAGTAACAGCAAACTCTCCATATATGGTTTTGCCCAATCTCGATTACATCGGAATCTGTCCACTGACAAACTAAAGGCAGGCTGTGACTGCTAAAACAGAGCCTGTCCAAGTGGCTGAGTGGGCTATGCACCACTGTTAATAAGCCACAGTGCCTGCTGGGCTGACGGACTGATGGCTCTCGCCAGTCTGGGTTCAACTCCAGGTGTGGAAGTGAGTTTTTCAGCTCAATTAGTCTAGTGGGGCATGTTATGTAATTAAATTCTCAGACAGGTACAGAGGGCTCGCCTGTGTCCTCTATATAAACTGTGACAGGACAATACACTCAAAAATAAGGGCATTTGAGTGTAATGAGTGTTGGCCATCATATATCAGATAGTTATGGGTGGCACAGTAAATCTAGGCCACCGCCGTGTCAACTATGTTGTGACCAGGCTGGTATGGCAGAGCAGAACTCGGCTAGCATAGTGTGCCTGTCTGATGTAGTGCATATAAAGCCTAAAGCCAGTGAAACTTACAGCCATGCTGAACACTGTAAACAAATAGTACAAGGTGCCTCAAACACACTACACACCTGCCATGGATTCAGGGCAGTGTCGCACACCACCCATTCACCGACTCTACAGCATATACGGTACTGTGGATCTGGTGCATTGGACCGTGCCTTGCAGGCTGGCCTCAGCATTGACTGTGGGCTATTAAAACTGCATTAGACTGATTCTGAGGCAAATTGCAGCATAAGTTGTACAGTGCAGTGCATCTAGGATCTGTCAAGTAACTATGATGATATTGGTATATGTGAAATCCTATAGCTAGTTGTGACCGGTGTAGTAACTATACAACACAACACACAAGTGGACTACATTCTGTTTAGTCAATCACAAAGTAACTAACTATGAATACTTAACAGTTAACACTAACAAATAAAATGTATTGGATATTTTGAACAGCAAAGCCGATTTCCTTTCAGCTGACTATCTACCACGGAAATGGAATTAACAGTGATCTGCCGGTGTGAGTGGCAGAATTTAATGAAACACCCCGTGGAATTCACATAATTTTTCCCCGGAAAACCGTAGTCCCTAGTTACAACAGACAATGTGTGAACAGACCAATAATGTGCAATGAGCCTTTACAGCAGCCTGATGCTCAAAAGCTACAGAAAACAGAACGACAAGTAATAGCATAGTGTGTCAGTCCAATTATCTATCATCTACCTAGGCACAGGTTCCGAGTGTAAAATGCAACGAAGTAATCAGCTGAATACAGTACTTACAGACTGAGGCTGAGCCGCAAACAATGTATTGTATCTGTTTACATTGTCAATCACTTGCTGCCGTTCTGTCGACGGTGTATGGTGTTCAACGTTAGTAAATTCATTTAGCAAGATAATGATCTGAAACAATGTTAAAACAGCGAACATTCCAGCTAAAAGCTGTAACAACGACAAAATAAAGACAAAATATTTCTTGACTGTTGTTGGAACGTTCACATTGGGACATATGCCTGCATTCGAAATGGACCGACAAATTTTGGGCTAACACAATAAATGGCAAACAACACATTTGTAACTTGTGCTCTACTGAACTGAAGGAAATAAATTATGCTTTTACCTTTATTATGGACAAATAAACCTACTAATCTACCGATAGCAGGACAGCAACTGTATGATGCTGCTGATGATGATGACAATGATAATAAATGATGACGATGATGACAACAACAACAACAACAGTCACAATTACACATGCAATTATACATTATAAACAACCAGCAGCTGCAACTCAAAGGTACAGGTGCCAGACCCTTATCAACCTGTGCTTCGGTCACTCTGAGACCTACATAACCCACGGGTGGTGTCACGAACAGCATCTGGCCGAAACTACTTAAATGCCTGAGAAAGTCTCACCTTAAGTGGGTATGTCTGCATCCTCAAATGATACTGAAGTACATTTTTACATATTACATATAAGATGTTCTTCAACACAATGACAAAAGGTGTTAAACATCAGCAGTCACAGCCAAACTGTACCAAGTCGCAATGTTTTTCAAAAGCTGTCATATGTTACGTAAATAATAAAAAAGTACCTGTCGGCGACACATTGGACAAAGCATAGGTCCATCCCACTGCCGCGACTGCCAGTATACTATCATACAGTTACCTGCAATCAACCAACACAATGTAGCTCTACCAGTCTGTGCATGGCAATGCACCGACCCACATCAATGATAGGTAACATCCCTATGGCTATTCTACAACAGGAGGTCACAAATGTACCCACAGAATGTCATTACTGACTGCATTAAACAAACGCTAGCATCATTAATATAGGTTTATGTAGATTGTAGAACATTTTCAGTAGTACAGGAATACAACAAATTTGCTGTAAAAGTGCTCAACAGCAATTATTTACTTTCTTGCTTATCTATTCAGACCTCGCAGTGCTTACACTGAAGAAAATAACTATGCCTTCTTATGCTTAAATATTTCAAATATTCTGTTAACACATAAATACACTCAGCATACACACAGTTACACACATAGAGGAATTAAAACTGGTGCACCTAAAATGCCATTTGTTTGCATTTTCTTCCATATCTGCAGAAAATTTGAATTTTTAATTTCCCAAGATAGTGTAGCAACATGCCTCAGCTGTGGTGGGTAATGCCAAATAGGTTTTGTTACATTTCCAGCAGTTCAAAAATTTTAAAAATCGGTTAAGATTTGACAAAATTACAGAGAGTTTAAACTGTCAATGCCAATGACATCACCTGATTTGCACCATGGTTATACACTATAAGCAGTCCCAAGACCACAGAATACTATCATACGTACACAGCATGTATGTAGAGGCTTTTGCTGAACAAGTGCTGTACTAGTATAGCAATCTTGCCTATAAAACTCCATACTGGAGCAAACTGTCACACACAGAAGTTACCGAGGAGGACCAAAGTAGACATATCTTCTTTAGTTACTCATCACCCATAACATGAAGATGTATGTGTTCATTGTGCAACAACAACTGTCCATGAAACAACACAAATGACACCAGTTTTTTTATATATGTTTTTATTAAAGGACGCACTTACCACAAAAAAGGTGGCCACAGTTAGTTTTGACGGCAAAGCGAGGCACTGAAATACAGATTGGACATTCTTGCTCATTTCTCATATGGTCACCTCCCGCAGCATCTGCACCACGTTGCTGCTCATATCGTTCCATCTGCACATCAACTATATCTGTAAAACGCAAATGTACCGTATATAAAACAGAAAGACTACTCAGTAATCACTGAACTAGAAAAGGTGGCATGTTATTGCTGTACTGCCATAAGTCGGCCTTTTTTCACAGATAATACTCAAAAGTTGAGTGGACAAAGCTATACCAAATTTGGAAAAGACATCATGCAATCATCATGCTTTATACGTAAGTTTGTTTTCGATGTCTAACAAATTGCTGAAGTATGAAACGATGGTGACACGAGTAACAGCGATATCTTGTCTAACCCTAATACTAATTTGCAGTCGAAAAATGGAACTTTAGAAAAGAAAACAAAATTGCTACTGCTGGGATGCAGGATATAATTCATGCCCTGAAAAGTTCCAAACAAACCCAGGTTAATGCAGGTTTATGCAGTACTGCATACCAGATCTCCTCTGTTTTTGCATCACACTGTGTAAACACTATACTAGTAAGTAAGTAAGTAAGAGCAGTTATAAATGGCACATAAAGATCAAACTTTCAAAATTGCACCACAGCCACATGAAGCTGAAAACACTTAGCGTTCTGAGATGTTTGCCAAAAGTGCCAATTGAAAGACTGGTATAGTAGAGATCTTTGGGCAAGTCATTCCACAGAATCACAGCCTTTTCACTCCTAGACCAATTCACTCCCTGGAGCGAAAGTTCTAATATGAGTATATGACCATGGCAAATTCACACCCTGGAACTTTTGCTTCTGGGAGCAAACATTTTAGAGAACTTTTGCTCCCTGTAACTTTCACTCTCTTGAACTTTTGCTCCCATAATGTTAATCCTACCATACTTTGAAGTCATTTGCTATAAAAAAAATCTACCCAGACCTCATCACGGACCAATATAGCTGGGCTTGATACTGCAAACTATTGTCTGTGCCTGTTGACCCAATTGACAAGGCATCAAAACTTCCTTTCTCTGAAGTTCTGGACTTATACTTTAGTCCCAAGTACAGCTTTTAATGTGACTTTGATGTGCTGGCCACTGTCAGTGTCTTTTGTATTTACAGAAATACTGTTTCAAGGAATGCAGGTGACAAAGGTGGATGGTAGGCCTATTCTATAATCCTCTCTCTGAGAACTGTCACAAAAGTTCATTCTGTTATGACTGGTGTGTGTCAGATGTATATGTAAAGACAACAACGACCACCAACACATAAAAGAAAAGAGTAAAAATAGCGTTTGTTAAAACAATGCTTATTCAAGCAGTCAGGCACCACCAACAATATATGAGTACAATAAAGGACAAAGTATGGAGTACAGTCAAAGCGAGCAAATCAATCACATAGACTAGCAGGGAATGAAAGTTCTAGTGAGCGATAGTACCTGGAAGCAAATACTCTTGAGAATGAAGGTTCCAGGAACGAAAGTTCCCGGGCCAATTCGCTCCGGAGAGCAAATGTTCAAGGGAACAAAAGTTCCAGGGAGAGAATTGGCCAGAGTCTTATTGGAACTTGTGCTCCAGGGAGTGACTGGCCCGGCAGCAAAAAAAATTGGTACCATTCCATAAACATGGGCCAGCCACACAAAACTAACCCTAACCTTACGCGTGGAAGTGTGGTGCAAAAACTGAGGATAGTGCTGCATACTCTCTTTTCCGTCGGCTTTTTCTGTGGCCGGCCCTGTGATATGGAACTGGTTACCAGACAGTCTGAGAGACCAGGGGCCCGATTTTCAAAATTTCTTAGGA
>Ga0209562_1000949_pt1 | contig 10656 bp, 7 predicted proteins | sample WorMetvacBELIZE2_FD_187399 | JGI IMG/M metagenome (GOLD analysis project Ga0209562, IMG submission 187399) | Marine gutless worms symbiont microbial communities from Max Planck institute for Marine Microbiology, Germany - Olavius vacuus BELIZE.2... | ecosystem: Host-associated > Annelida >...
CTTTTGGCCATAACTAACCCACCCTGCAGCGCGGTCTCTCTGCGATAGCTGAGCTACTTGTTCTTTATATGCTGTTATAATTAGTGTTGTTACGGATTCCGAATCCGCAGATTCTGTCCAAGTCCATTTGAGTCACGGATTTTTTTTTGCGGCCATAAGTTATGGTTTTGGGTCGTCTGTTTGCGAGTCAATGTTTACTTATCAGGTGGTGGCATTCAAGCGACATTGCGTAACTGCATGTGGCCGCCAGTACGGCCGTGTGAGAGATTAAACAAACTTGCTACCAACCATCTGACTGCTCCCCTCCCTGCTGTCTGGTCACTCACAGCTGTCTAGGCACTCATCAGTGGCGGCTAAGTGTTGTAACTTCCCAGCTTCAAATAATTATCTGAAGCAGTAAAAGCGTCAGGGTGACAACAGCCATCTGGGACGGCAGTGCAACAAATTACGGTAAGTAGCATATAATTTTAGCATATGCAGCGTCCGGCATCGACGTACGGCGCCATAAGCAAGGTTTACGCAAGCCACGCAAGGTCTAAAACACGCCTCTAATTTGACGCCAGCCACATCACGTAAAAAAATTCCAGCCATGTCATTGGCCACTTGTTGCATACGTTGCGTTTATAATGCCTTCATCAAGAAACGAATCCGAATCCGCGGATTTTTTTTTAGCGAAACCGGACGAAACCGACTTCTTACAATATTTTGAGAATGGTAACCATACTAGTTATAATGTCGGGTGTTTTGTGATAATGTTTAAAGTGTGAAGTCTATGCAGTCGGTGAGTTTGTATACAAGTGATGTGACATTTGTTAAACAGACTGACCATGCTGGTCGTTTACCGGATACGGGTGTACCAGCTGTCGAGAATGGATCTCTTGTGACTGACTTTGCTTGGGATCCGTTTAACAACAGCCGACTTGCTGTTGGTATGTTATTAATATACTTATTATTTTTTACTATACTCTGCTTATCCACTTGGGCCACTTTAAAAATTTACTCATTGATTGCTAGATTGATTGATTATTGTTATTATTATACTGTTATATGTGTAACTGCTAAATTGTTCTTATGTTTTGGTTTTAAAAGCTGTTAAATATATTATTTTTGTCTGCCCTGTTAATGTGCCATTTTGTTTGCATTTTGAATCAGTCACTATTTAACTGTACTCAAATGTCAAGGCTCTCAGGTTTCAAACCCTGTGTTCTACTGAGCCATTCATACTTTGGGTAACTTCCTTTGAGGGATAATTTGGCATATTTAAGCTGATCATTATACATACTACAGCATTGCATTAACAGAATTTGCCATCTTCAGTGTGCATCAAAGTGACGTATTTTAATGTCAAATTTCAAGCATTTTCGCGACTGAATAGGAATTATGGCACTCTTTCTTCAGATACATACCCCAATCGCCCGAAGTCCAGGCTTTGCGTCTGATTTTACTTACTAAACATAAGGTTGTGGTATTTTAGCATGTGATGATGCGAAGATACGGATTTGGATAATTCCTGAAGATGGAATTGACGAAACACTGACTGAACCATCAGCGTATCTCAAAGGTAGCTGATTTTTTCTTGTTTATCAGCTGTATTTGTCGGATACAAAGCACTCTGGAAACAAAAATATAAACTGTTTGATGTGAAACAGTGTGGTGTAGTTTCTTATCACTTGCATTCTGTGGCTGTAACAATAGGTCATACAGAGAAGATCTACTCTGTACGTTTTCACCCACTGGCAAGTGGAGTGCTAGCATCATCTTCGTATGACATGACGGTTCGTGTTTGGGACGTGGATGCTGAAGAAGAGCGCATTGTTCTGCCGGGATATACAGATACGGTATGACGCTGTTACGGACACGTGACTGCTATAGATATGGTGTCGTAATGTTGCTGCCAAAAGTAATTGTAGCAGCTGGTAAAAGTCTGGTAAATAATGCTGCAGATCTTCTACCACTAGTCTTGGAATCTCCTATGCTGTATTGTTTTGTCATCTGTTTTGGAACGCTTTAATTGCTATGGTCTCTTGCCTGTTGAGTACATTGTCTTACACCTTGTAAAGTGATTGCAGACTACCTTCAGATATTGTGAATGGCTACATCAACTAGGTGATTTATTATCTGATGGTCTGTTGTTGACCACATTCATGGACAGCTGTTTCGGTGAAGCTCCATCTGCATAGCTTTGCTTTGGCCTCTCTACAGTCAGTTTAGCAGAGATCATGCATGATGAGGCAGTCAACACCTGAACTGATTATGCAGATTTGTTAATTATTTGAATTGTGTCGGTTCGGGTTGTTACCACTTTGCTTTTTATTTAGCTAGCTGATTTTTGCTGGTTTACAAAAGATGAGTGGAATCATTTAGGATTCTGTTAGTAATATTTATTACGTGTCTTTCCAGTTACATACGTACATACATAAAGAGTATTTATATGGCACAAAAGAACAAAAGATGATCTTGAATGATTAGGCAACAAGACATTGTCGCCTAAATATGCAGGATGTTTTTTTCAGGATAAGTGCCTATTCTGTAGTAGCCTGATGGTTACTGTTAAAGCATATTTCTGGTTCTGTGACAGATATTTGACTTGGCGTGGAGTTCAGATGGAAAGAGGTGTGCTACATTATGTAAAGATGGGAAGATACGAGTGTATGATCCAAGGAGCTCCACAGAGCCGTTGTCTGTAAGCCAGACTTTGTTATCGTCAGTGTTGTATGTCGGCAGTGTCTGGATTTCTAGCTAGAGTTAACTATGATCAGCTGCTGTCTTCACTGTCGGCATTATGTGACTTGTGTGAAACAGATTGGTAGTGGTTTGGAGGGAAGCCGTGGTGGTCGTGTCGTGTGGACATGTGGTGACCAGTTGTTGACTGTCACCGGCTTTGACAGGTTGATCGTTTGATTCTTAATTCGTCTGTATTTCCTATCCAATCAGCATTTAGAACTCCAGTGTGAATTCTTGTGTGAATTTGACACAAGATATAATTTGACGTGTATTACTGCAATCTTTGAATCCGATTTGCAAGTTTTTAAATGTTGCTTGCAGTTTATCGAGGCATTAGTTAATATGTTTTATGCATGTTATATTAACTGCCTCATTAAGTTGTCAGTAGATTATAGAATTAATTTAAACAAGCCATTGGCTCCATTTTCTAGAACATAGTTTTTGGGGTATATTGCAACATTGCAATATTGAACATATAGTATTTGGCATGTCAAGTTATCGATGTATTTTAGAATTACATTGAACTATTACTGTTGAATTAGCAACTTTAACGAATGCATTAAGCAGTTAATTGTGATAACATATTAATGCCACTAAATTTATAGCACCATGACAAAAAAACTACAAATACCAGAGCTGCAACCATTCAACGCTATCATCAGTTATTCATTATAGGAAGTACACATTTCAGTCAGATATATCTGAAGCACAGTTTTCGCACATTGTGCATATTCTTGCTCGTTGTCCAGACTATCTCAGACAGTCAGTCCACTTATAGACACCTTCTCAACATCTGCACTCCATCAACCAACAGCTGTTGTCTAAGCCAGCAACAAGAACAGTGATATCTTTATGTGCTTTCAGCCGAGCCGCTCCTACCATCTGGAACAGTCTATCTTACAACATGTGCACAGCTGACAGTTTTGGACGATTTAGACAGTCGCTGCTTATTCATCTTTACTCACTTGCACTTCACTAGCCCTCCACGTTACTGCCCGTGCCCACAATTTGTCAGTCACATGTTGACATACTGGCAGGTCACCAAAAACATTTAATACTAGTAATAATTATAATTCTTGTGCCAGTCCTGATGATCCATTGTTTGTCGTTGTAATCTCATTGTTTAGTCATCGGTGTACAGTACATTACCAGTTCGTTATCTCCACCAAGAGATTGTGTAATACCTGGAGTTTGATTTTTGTCTGTCTGTCTCTTAGCAACTTCACACAAAAACGTCTGATGGGGTCGTCATAAAAATTTTACCAGACATGTATTTTTGGACAAAAAAAAGAACTGATTAAATTTTGGAAGTCATGAAGATCCAAATACTGTAGAACTTTAACAGTACAATAGCTGTTTGTTTACCACTGAAGCACTAGCAGCCATGCTTCTTGCCACTGTGGTTTGCTCACTGACCATTTCACAATAAATAAGTAAAATGTAAGCATTTTAACATTGCGAGGTAGGGTATTTTTCAAGAATGCCTGGCAGAGGTCTGTACTCTTGAGTGCTTTTGTTTCACATTAGATTATCAAATCGATACATTCACTGAACCACAGTCACTAACAATTTTAAGTTTGTTTAATGTCAATTCTCATTTGTCAAGCTCAACTGGAAGGCATATATCATGGTTATAGCAGCGTGAAGTCATTGCAAACAGAATGTGCATTAAAACCGCCATTAAGTGCAATTAAAATATATTTAGTCATTCCATTGTCGCAATTAAAAAAATTAGTCACTCGACAGCCCTAATTGGAATTAGTCATTTGCTGCATTTTTAGAACTTAATTTTTGGAGGGTGTATTGTAACTGTTGATGGCGGCATTTGTCGTGTATAAAATCTGTTGTAGAACAAGTGTCCGGCAGATAGCTGTCTACGATGCAGTTGATCTGTCATCTGCGCTGCACAAGATTGACCTGAACACATCTCCTTCCATTCTTATTCCATATTATGATGATGACAGTTCTGTTCTGTTTGCCACCGGTCGGGCAAGTAACACTGCTACTCTGTAGTCCTAGTAGTGTCTAAACAGACCAGAATATGCTTGTATGGGTTCTTGTAAATCTTCAAAGACCTTGATGCCGTGAAACCTGCTGTGTATTTCCAAAGTTACTGTATGCCAGTAAATGGTGCACCGTGAACCGTACTGTAATGTACCGTAGTAAAATCTCTTTGCAGAAATGACTTGTAGTAATGTGTCTGAAGTTATGACCTTCCACTGAATGGAATTGTTGTTGTTGTTGCTGCTGCTGCTGTTGTTGCTGCTGTTATTATTGTGACTATTATTGTTTAATGTTATCATGCCAGCATCACTAGGTGTATGTGCATCCATCCATGCACCTGTGAGTGCATCCGGAACCGTAATCACAAACTAAAAGTTTGTTAATGCAATATTTAATGAACCACTTGTGGAATTTTACAAAATTTACAACTTCAGTGCAGTTGGGGACAAAGATAAAGTGATGAGATTCACAAGACGAGAGTCACAGTGAGACAAAATGCACTTTTCTCGCAGAGACATACCAATCGACAGAGTTATTATTATTAATTCTGTTTGAAAGAATTGCTCCTTGGTATATCATAATGGATATTACTGAGACACTTTTTATACCACAGTGGAAAAACTAAACTAGTTATCATGAAAATTAAAAAAAACGTCTGAGAATCAACAAAAAAGTCTGTTTGTTTGGATATGTGTGAATATACGTTGTTACAATCATAGTTTAAAATGGTGTTTACAGGGTGACAGTACAGTATATACATTTGAAGTGAGCACTGATGCTCCACAGCTTAGTGCCCTGTCAAACTTCAAGGCCGACTGCCTTCATCAAGCACTGTCATTTCTGCCAAAGTCTTCTGTTGACGTTCGCCAAGTGGAACTTGCACGAGCAATGCGCCTTACTTCCAACAGCATTGAACCAGTGACATTCCGCGTGCCTCGTCTCAAGGTTTTCTCTCACTAATTTTGAATGGATTTGTATGGATATATAAATAATTCACAGGATTGTGTATGATAAAGCGGGCATTTATTGTGTGACTTCATTAGAGACATTGTAAATAAACATATTTAGACACAGGCAACCTGTGGACAGGTAATATATCACTCCAGGTTGTGACAATATAATGCTTTCAGTAATTAACTGTGAAAACATCGATCTTGCCAGCATGCTGGTTGCAGATTAGCCAGTACTTGCATATCAGATTTGCAGTTGGAGTTTCCTGCAATGTAAGATGCAGACCAGTAGTAACAAGTGTCATGGAGTCTTGTGAGAAGAAGTGCAAAAGACACCTGCCGAGCTTGTTGTTTTGTAAGAGAAACATACTGTCTCACTGTCTCAATGTGCAGGTGGAGTTCTTCCAAGACGATGTATTTCCAGACACCAAGGTGACATGGGAACCAGCACTCTCCGCCACTGACTGGTTTTCAGGTGACCTTAAAGCAGTTGTTACAATTATATACAGACTTACAAGCATCTTTGTGTTTAAATTGTGTCTCTTGTAGTAATGGAGTTGTTATTGTACACACTGCTGTCTGAAATATTCAGAAACTATAATTCTGCTTTTATTGTAATATGTACCGTGCTTAAAATTTAATTTCGATGTTGTAATGTACACTCGTATGTGCAGGTGCTGATGCCAGTGCAAGAACAGTTAGTTTACGACCACCTGACATGCAACCAGGTATGTGACAACCTCCGCATCTGTTATAACGATGGTAGGGATATCTTCAGTCATATCTTTGACCATTAATATTATTATTAAGTGTTTTTGATGACGCACCAGTATGTCAACATGTCACGGGAGCGGGCGGTCACATGGAGGGTTAATGAAATGCGAGTAAAGATGAGTACACAGTGACTGTCTAAATCATCTGAAGCTGTGTATTGTGTGACGATATGTGTGTATTGTCGTTGTTGTTTGTTTAGAGTAGCAGTAGCAGCAGTAATAGTTGATGTTATTGTTGTAGTAGTTGCTTTGTAAGTAGTAATGGCTATCGTAGTAGTTGTGTAGTTCGTTGGTCATTTAGAGAGATTGTGCTGTGAGTGATGATGCGTTTTGTTTTACAACTTACATTTGTCTGATATTGACAGTGAGCATGGCACCGTCTGAGCCCGCAAGGCAGATGAAGTACCAGAGCTTCCAGGAATACACAGCAACGCACAAAACTGACGAACAGAAGAAGGAAGAGGTAGGTGCAGTTCAAAAATCAGCCACTCATGTGACATGCTTTAGAAGACTCAAAACAGTTCTGGATGAATGTCAAAATGAAGTCTGAATGTACAGCTTAATAGGTTACACTCATTTAGTGGTTGTTATTGTTTGAAGTTCGTTAGAAATTTAATGTTTTTTCTCAATTTTGATGTTAACAGAATGTGTTATGAACTGCAATATTTCTAAATTGTGTGCTTCTGGATGCTATATTTGCATCTCTGTCCTAAGGTTCCTGAAACTGTCAGACTGATTGTACTGCAACTTTTAAATGTCATTTTCTGTAACAATTTTTAAACATTTTAGCTCTAGTTTTTGGTGACTTTCACAATGTTGACTTTTATGGTGCTAAGCTGGCCTGGTTCAGTGTAGGACTGAGACTAACTGGTTTTTGATTGACTGATTGATTTTTTTTATTGATTTATTGTCGAATTATTGACTGACTTTTATGTTGCAGTTAGTCCTAGTCGTCATTTGGCAGTGTTCATTTCTATGGATACTGCTTCTGCCATGAAATATATTTTAAATTTCTAATATGAGGCATTTCTCGTCCATTGATCGTCAAACTTTCAATGACTGATTACCACTTAAAACAGTCAACAGAAGTGACCACTGTTGAAATGTACTGCTTTGTTTTGCAGTTGTTATGTAGCACTTGTGATTGGGGTTTTAGTGTAGTTAATCATGCCGATGACGGAAGTATGCATTTTTGACTGCAGCTGCTGAGTGGTTGGAAAGACAAGTTGAAACTGGAAGATGGACCTTTGCCGCAAGACTTGTTCGAGGGAGTTGATCCAGACGAGTGGGTACGTTTTTCTGCAAGATGTTCTGTTCAACAGTGTTTTCGAACAGTAGCCCACAGTGAACTGCATGCAGTTAATCCATATTGTAACTGTTGATTTAATAATTCTGATTCACTAGGGGTTAGTTCTTCATTAAAATACTGTTAATTATGTTACACTTTAGCATTCAGTTCTTGTTGGTTTGGCATCAGGATTGGAATATGGCCTTTACAAATACCACTACAGTTATCTGCAGAAATTCCCTTAGAGACCTTTGGTAGACCACCAGCTAACGTAAACAAGAGCACTGAGTGAGTAGAAATCTCTGCCGAGGCAAATCCTGTCTGTGTCTGGAGCCCGTGTCCGCAGTACTCCGGATCTAGATGACTTCCAAAAATTTAATGGCGACTTCCTTGTCCAAAGATACATTGTGATAAAATGTTTGCGAAGGTCTGATTCGGAGATACGAGTCAACTTGTAGAAAAAATGCCCTCTCTCACAATGTTGAAGAATCCGTCAAGAATTCCTGAATCTGGATCCAGATGCGGATGACTTCCGAGATTTAATCAGTTCTTCGTTATTCACAGATACGTCTTTGGCAAAATTTTCGTGAAGATGCGATCAGTAGTTTTACGTGAAGTTGCTAACAGACAAACAAACAGAGACAAAAAGACAAATAAATGCCATGTAAAACACAACGTACTTGGCATAGGTAGTGACTGTGAAAAATAGCCACTAAACAGTTGTGTGTGTGTATTTATAATGTTGTCGGCTTTGTTTTGAAATAGCCGATCAGTAACGGTATTTTGTCTTAGAATTTTCAACATATCCAGTAAACACTGGATCAGCTCTGCATTCTTCCACAGTGTGGATCAGCTGTAGATTAGCAGCTGAGACAGTGGAATCTCACCTGAATTTTTACAGGGTAATGCAGCAGCAACAGATATGATGGGAGGTGATAGCTCTAATTCCAGCTTTTTTCACCGGTCATTTCTGAACTGCAGCAGCAAAAGAATTAATGAAATCAGTCTGCATTTATCAAAGTCATGGTAAAAAGTTTTCCATTTTTTTACAGTGTATTATTGTCGTAAGACATGTTGGTTGAAGGGGTCATCTACTAAAATTTGTTTTGTGCTTTCAGGATGATTAAGTGGAAGGAGATCGCTGAATGTGATGCAAGGCATTTATTAAGTGCCGGTGAACAGCTGCCTTTATCAGCCGTCATCGCTCTGTCGTGTAAATGTGTATCTGCTGCCTTCGACACAATAAACCATGATTGAATCATTGTTCTGTCTACCTGCTGCATTTCTATACACTGTATTTAATGTACTGCTTATGCTGTTAATGGTATTGTAGATTTAGATTGAAATGTGTCAGTTACTTTAGTAATTGAATTGTGGTATGAGGTATTGCTCATTAGTTATGGTTTTGGAATTCACTGGTTTAAATTTTCCTGTTAACAAATGAATGATGGATTCATACAAGTAGCAAGGGAGGGGCAATCGACCTACACTTATAGTTATATACAGTTATTACTATGGTCAGAATATGTCAGCAAGTCAGTGGCAGAAGGATGACCACCTCTCTGCAACCCTCTGTGGCTGTCACTACACTGTGTCTGGGCAAAAACTTAGACCAACATGTTTTTTGGTAATACCTTCTGATGAAACTTGGTAGATACTAGATAGATTTCTGAATAAATTTATTGCAAAATCATATAAACGTTTTTCACCTCGCGTGAATATACTTTGTGCAACTTAAAATGCTCATCACGCACGTGCTACTGCTGAGTTGTTAAAGAAAGAAACTACAGAATTTATCCCACATTAACTTACTGTGGCCTTCAAATTTGCCAGATTTGAATACAGTTGGAAGCTGCAAGAGAAGGCGTACAAAACGTGCATCACTGATTTGTACCTATCAGTGATGCCGCTGACAAATGGCTGCCACAGTGTCGACGTGATCCAGATTGGCCTACTCCATTCTCAGTCGCTCGTTCATTTCGTCCAGATCAGTGATGCATGTTTTGTACACCTTCTCTTGCAGTATTCCCCACATGCTGTAACCAACTGCATTCAAATCTGGCAAATTTGGAAGCCACGGTTAAGATTGGATAAATTCTAGAGTTTCTTTAACAACTCCATGGTAGCACAGGTGCAATAAGCATTTTAAGTTTCACAAGGTAGTGTAATGACATTACTGATGTGAAGTGGAAAAGTTTACGTGATTTTGCAGCCAATATATTTAGGCAACTAAATTTCATCAGAATTGCCGGAGTTTTATAGAAGATATTACAGAAAACATTTTGGTGTTTTTTCCCCCTGACACACTGTATTTTTATATGCAGTGTAATATTAACGGAGCTTCTTCAGTGAATATAGTACAGTTAGATTATTTGTAATTATGCTGAAACATTTTGAATTGTCGTACACACTTCCAGTTTAATCAGTCTGCTGCAATCTACAGGGTGATTTGCAATAAAATATCCTAACACGAAAATGGCGATATTTACGTTGTAGAAAATATTTTAATGTCCAATTTTCTTTGTTTATTCAGCACATAACAAGTCTGTTAAATTTTACTCCATTTACTGAATATTTGGCGATCTGATGCAGCATCAGAGTCAGTGTCAGACTTTCGCTGATCAGCAGACTAATGTATCTGACTTCACGTAAATTTCCAGTGCTAAGAAACAAATGCTGTAGTGTTGCATGAGTTTTAACTAGCTAACAAAATAATAAGTCATTTTGGTTTAAGTGAAACTAATATATCATAAAAACAACACACTTAAGCACAGATGTCCTAAACGTGTGAGCAACATTTGATGCTAAAATGTTCTTGCTTTTCTGACATATTGTGATTTTCGTATTGGGATATTGAAGGAGTAACATTCTTGAACTGGGATCATCTCCTGCAATGCAGTGAGGCATGTTAATATAT
>Ga0209562_1000950_pt1 | contig 10652 bp, 6 predicted proteins | sample WorMetvacBELIZE2_FD_187399 | JGI IMG/M metagenome (GOLD analysis project Ga0209562, IMG submission 187399) | Marine gutless worms symbiont microbial communities from Max Planck institute for Marine Microbiology, Germany - Olavius vacuus BELIZE.2... | ecosystem: Host-associated > Annelida >...
CAAAAACACAGTGTCCAAAATTTGAACAGTAAGCTGAGATAACTCCGAAATGGTACGAGATAGGATGTCAGTTACTATTAATCACTAATGGAAGTCCCATACGGGCTTTCGATTGATACTGACCTCGATGACCTTGAATGACCTTGAGTGGTGTAATAGCCCTCATTTTGTGTTTTTTCACGGAATTTTATTGCTTTGTTGGCCATTTACGTCAGTGATTGAAGACCAACCTATACTGACCTTAAAATATTGTCTCCCATTTGCAGTGATCCACTTTTGGAGATAACTATCCAACCCTGCAGTGTGGTCTCTCTGCAATAGCTGAGCTACTTGTTTATGTAGTGATTATTGCTTGTTAGTTGCGACTGCTGTGCAACCACAGGTTGGGTAGTAGCCCTAACCTGTTATAAATGTAAAAAATGATGTTTATAAAAACGGTCATAGGTGACGTAGTTGCATATATAAAAGTGCAAACATTTACTGTTCACTGTTTCATCAGATTTGTAATGTACTGTTTCATCACTGCTATGCCAGAAGCATTCTACTGAGCACGTAGTGATGATACAGTTCATTACAAATCTGACGAAATGGTGAATTTCTGTGGTTTTAGATGTAAATGTCATTAATGACCGTTTTTGTAAAGTTTGTTTTTTTTACATTTATATTTGCTGTTTTTTTTATTCCTCTGCATGCCGAAAATAGGTGCCAGCAACATTCCGTAAGCTACCACGGCTGGCACGGCAGAGTAACAGTACGTTTAATTTTTTATTATCGTTATAGTTACTGCACTTTTTCCATACACAAAATAGCCGAACAAGGCGTAATATTCGACTGTCAACATGTGACGTCATTGTGACATCGGTGATGTAATTAGCACAAACTTTATTTTGAACCACTATTTATACCATTATCAATTGAATTACAGCCAACATCGCATCTCATAAATGTCAGTGTGCTGCATCTTTTCGTATTTCTGCTGTTTTAGATGCGCAACATTGATTATAACACTTTCGTATGAACTGTTCTTACGTTAGGCCGAATTGACCTGCTGGCTGTTTTAGGCACATCAGTGGTGCTCATGCGGCTGTTATTGCCGACAAAACCGTTTGCATGTCACTCAACCACTTTATTAGCAAAGTTGTACTTAACATATTTCCTTATGTCCATGAAGTTGTAGCAAATGGACCACGTAATCGTATCGGCTGTTTGTATGGTGCATATGCACAAACGGCCACATTGTACTTCTGCCTTAAATATTGAGTGCGAAATTTAAAATTAAGTTTTCTGTCCCCGGTTAACCACAGAACCAGAATTTTTGCCAAGCAGCGTTTTGGACCATTTTGGAAACTTAGTGCGCATGTGCAGAAACGGCTATAAGACTACTTCCGGTGTAAAATTTGACTCCACATTCGAACTCTCCATGCCCGATTGCATACATGACGAGAAATTTTGGAAATTTGAGCGTGATGTCAGGTACTTTTAGCAAATTTTCTGCTACTCATGCATAGAAATGGCCATAAAACAACTTTCGGTCCAATTTTTAACCCCATATTCGAAATACACATGGGCTGTTTCCTATTGAAGTACGAATTTTGGTGTCTCTTCCGCCAAGATTTATATGTGTTTTGCGCGAAAAACTGCTTTCCTAATGCAAAATTTTCTGAATTAGGGCTAGTGGCGGTGGGGATGAAAATTTTTTGATGAAACCCCCAAAAGGCGAATCCACGCGTTCTGAGCCACCGATCATGCAAATCTGTTCACGGGTTTTTCTCCAGGCGTGCTCACAAAAAAGGGACACTACAAAAACTTCACAGAGACGTTATATTTCATGTTTTCACTAAGAATTCTCCACCCGACCAAATTTAACTAAAATTGGCACATGAGTAGGGGTCGCCGATCAATCACACCAAGTTTGGTAATGATCAGTCAAGTGAGTACAAAGTTACGGAGGGTCCTATTTTGCCTTGCTCCATAGCAATGGCTTGTCACCTATAACACTGTAGCATGACTGTGCTACATGTGATGTAAGCCATAGCACTAAAGCGGCCTGCACAACTGCAATAAAACTAAAATAAAAGTAAAATAAAACATGTTCCCGTTTTTGTTTTATTGCAGCCCTCTGCACAACTGCCATAAAACTGCAATAAAACAAGTCGGCGGGAGTGGCTGATGCTAATGAGCCAGCCTATCTTATAACGTTCCGATATGGCTATTTTTAATGTTTACGTCGTAGCAGATAATGACGTCACAATCGCTGGGCAGGCACGTGCCGCGACATGACACTTTCATTGGCTGCAAGTGAATGCTGTTTGCATAATATCTAACAGCACTCGATCTGCTGCAAGAGTTTTGCGAGACTTGCACAACTGTTTTATTGGTCGCCCCCACCAACCGTTCTTTTTCTCAGAAAACTAGGATAAATGATCTTTCGTATGGTATAAAAATCTGGACTGATTTTTCTTGCGTTTTGTCACAATCCACGCGTTTGACAGACGGACAGACAGACAGACGGAATTCTCATCGCTAGATCGCGTCTGCATTCCATGGAGCGCGGTAAAAAGCGCGGGAAGTGTGAGGCAAAACGGTCCGTCTCAACCTTCAGCCTGTGGCCAGACCGGTCCGACCGTGTTGGCCGGTGATAAAGAACACGCGTGAATATGGCCAGACCCGGGAAGTTATTGTTATTGTCACTGTTGGTTGTGCTGCGTTCAACTTGTTGTGTATGAAAAAGTTGTGGATTGTTGGAGTGGGATTTTTTGCATGCTATATGCTCTGCCTGATGCCTAGCCAGCTGTGTTGAAGATTGTTCCCAAGACAGTTTACTAGTACTGCACTTGTTTTTTGCAAGGCGTTGCGTGATGGCAAACGACTGATTACAGCATACTGGTTAAATGACTGCTTGCTGTTGCGGAGAATGTCTGTACCTTGGGTTGCTCTTCATTTTCCTTATGTTTTTGGCAAAGAACAGCCTTGCTCTTCGCAGGTAAGTTTTTAATCGTGAGCAGTTTTTAGCTCAGCTGCCTGAGCTTATAGTACAGCCGGTTAAAAGCTGTGCCTGTCTCTACATGTAACCAGTGTGGCACAAATCACATGTAGATTTGTAATTATGTAGTGGTGTCTGGATATCCCCACGGCCACAGACGTTCCTCCTGGAGATTTCCGCAGATTTCCATGGACATTTCTGTCAGACAGTCCCTTCTCTCTCATATTTCTCCACCTGAAAAGTTGTCGCAGACATTTCCGATGGAAAATTTCCCGGACATTTCTGCCTTCCACTTTGCATCCTGGCCAGCTGAGCTTCACAGCCAATGGGCTGTTTGTTAATGTGCATGTAATATGTTACCTCTTATTTATGTTTTGCCCAGTCTTATTATGCCCCCACCACTGAAGGTGTAGGGCCATTAAATGATGCTGCAGTATGTTTGTCTTTCTAATCAACTTTAATTCGCCAAGTGGCAGCCAACATAAAAAGACACAGTAGCTAAAGCAGAGCAACAAATAAAATATCTGTATCAATCTGTCACTACATGCCGAGCAAGTGCCAGACTCAGCATGCACAAAATCGGCGAACATTTGACACAACACATTGCTGGACTGAATAAATTTCGTCAGGAACTTTAGTTTGCGCTTAGCGATCAACACTTATTTCTGATATGCCAAACCACAGTCGACATTCTGTAAGCACGTCCATTGAAATGGTTCTGAATACCTTCATAAGGACCTTGTTTATGGTAAATTCCAGTGATCATTCTTGGGTTTTATTAACTGGACAAACCTCTAAGGCATACAGCAGGCACGGCAGACATTTAGAATTTATTAATTGGATGATGATTTCTTCAGAATCAGTTCTACCAATTCTGCCAAATATTGCGTTAAATGCACGATAAAACGACGCTGTAGCATTATCAGAGCTACACTTGAATTGTTTAGCTCTGATAAAATGAATGCGAAGATATCTAATTGATTCGACCCGATGTAGAACGTATCTATTAGAACTGACACTATTACAACGAGGACTGATGCGCATACACACAGACTTCTTACGATTGATAAAGAACTCAGTGTGCTTACGCAAATAGCAGCAAATCCTGCAGTGCTGTCACCGATGGAGACAGCAAGAGAATGTCGTCTGCATACATGACGATACTAACACATATAGATTTATAGAAACAGCCGCAACGTGTATATTCAATAGTGGCTATCAAATCGTCCACATATACCGCAAACAAGTATGGTGATAATACACCACCTTGCCGAATGCCTCGTGTTAACTGAAACATGCATGATATTATCGAACCCAATTTAACACATGTATAGCATTTTCCAAACCAGTTTTCTAATGTCAACAGAACATTTAGCGGTAGAAATTGATCCATCAATTTTAAGAACAAGCCATTGTGGTTTATGCGGTCAAAGGCTTTAGAGATGTTAACAGCGCACAAATTCACTGTACTGCCATGTGACATATAGTGGTTTATTGCAGATCTAACCGTAAAAATAGCGTGAGAACAACTTAGGCATTTCTTAAAGCCAAATTGGTTATCCGAGGTTACAAAATACGATTCAAATCGCCTCAGCACATAATGTTCAAATATCTTCGAAAGCACTGGACTGATTGAGATTCCTCTAAAGTCATCAGACGTCATGTTCCATGAGCTGATTTTAAAAAGGGGGCCTAAATTTCGAGTTGGCTGCACCCCCGTCTTACCAAGATTTTTTTGCAGATTCTTGTTGTTCAACATCTCTATTTTTTTATTTCAACTTGTTTCCAGCTTCTTTCTAGGCGACAATGAATCCTGTAAAAAGCAATTTGTACACCCCACACCTTTGTATACCCTGCAGTACGTCCATTTTCTTGCCATAAAACTGTATAACCTGCGGAATATATGCGTGAAAATACGGTAAATAGCTGATAAAATAGCTAAGGCATCACCTGAAAATTGGCGTCGACGTACACCAGACGACACGAATTTGAAAAATGGTGTTGTAGGTGCCACACACGTGCACAACTTATCAAATTAACCCTTTATATGCAGAAGAGTGAATAATGCCATTTTCTTATTTTCCTCTCCTTTCTTGAAATGTGCAACCGGGGATCCAACCAAACATAATTTTTGGCCTAATTGACAAAATGGATACAGTCTAGGTATTTTGAGACATGTGTAACACTATATAACCCAAACACTGGAAAATTTGGGTAATTTTATGTAAATTTGGACAAAATTACTAAAAAAATTATATACGAACTTGCAAAAAAATGCCCACCAATCCTCAAAATGAAGAAAGATTTCCAGTGTTTGGCAGATGTATATGTGTTCGAGACATTAATTATTGGTACCAAGGAGACCAGAGTACCAATTTTGATCATATATGTCCATTTGACTTTGTCCGTTATTTTCACAGTGCCAAACAGCTTATCAATTACTCGTCAAGTCCAGTGTCTAGCTGAATGTCACCAGATCCTTCTTGCTTCTTGTTGCTCCTATTCTTACAATCACTGCAGGAAGGCATCGATACAGTCAAGTTTAGCCAGCATGCTGGGACATTTCCAAGCATTTTGGCAGGCATTATCTGTGCAGTAGAGGGAGTAAGGCCACTGGCGAAGATCAGAGCTGCATCACCGTCGCCAGTGTTCACTGAACCGTGGTAGAACGGCCCATCTCCCAGCGACGCAAATCCACTGGCCACAATTGCTGTGTCGGCATCTCGTGGATCAGTATGCAAACTTGGCATAGCCATATACCTCCGTTTGTACATCAAACTTTTAATGGTTGCAAAAGCGTTGACTATGTAACACATTCGTCAAAGATCTTCTGCAGAGGCAGTTCTTCTTCTGCATCGTGCTGACGACAGCATTGTTAGAAAATAGTTAAGCATAATTCAACCGGCCAGCCGCCGCTGTAGAATAAGTTAAATTCCACTGCCTTTGATTTACCTTTTTAGACGTTTTTGACCCAGAATCAGTGGCAGTCATCCCTCTTAAATTAATGTCTGGAAGTGTGTCGGCTGTTTAGGCTTGATCGGCTTTCCATAACCAATCCGTTCTTGCGTTTTCCAGTCCCATGTTTTCCATTCCTGCAGTTCGGTCTCGCCTTTTCCAGTCCGCATTTTTCACCTTTGCGGTTTGGTGCCGCGTTTTCCAGGCTCGCATTTTCATTCCTTGTCACCATGAGAGCCGTCATTTAGAAGAGTCTGGCCAACTGTGGTTTCGGCACAGTGCTGTGTGACGTCACTAGTGTGCCATAATGAATGCCATCTTTGCCCCAAGTTCACGGAAGTTGACAGGCTGTTTCTATGGCAACTTTTGACACCAATTTACATTTTGTAAGCCAAACTTTCTATCCACTTTAACGCTAACTACCTAAACGATATTCCAGAGTTGCAGTAGTGTTTATCTGTACATGACTAACTCCACTTCAGAAGCACCGTGCATAAAGTTTGAAATTCGATGAGATGCTAATTTTGACCAGCTTCGTCACTCTGCGAGAGCTGAGCTACTTGTGTAGTTCAGCACGAAAGTTCTGGACATTTTCACGTGCCACCTGGTATTACCACGCCACTTTGCGGGTGGTTATTAAGCCCAATTGATACTGAGGTGCATCAAGTTTACTTTGTTATGTTCTGCCGAGTCAAACTGCTCATTGTCTTTTTCTGTCAACCGTGTATGGTGAAGTGACTTGTTGCATTTGACAGATTATATGCATGACCAACTTTGAAGGTGAAGAGCGTCATCATGTGAAGCAGATGATCACGTTAATTGGAGCAAAATATACAGGATACATGACTCGTGCCAACTCTGTGCTCATAGCAAAGCAGTAGGTTTACCATTATTTCAGTCAGTATGTACAGTTGCATGTATTACTGTATTATAAATGTAAAAAAACAAAGTTTACAAAAACAGTTATAGGCGACGTAGTTGCACATCCACAACCGCAAAAATTCACCGTTTCGTCAGATTTATAGTGTACTGTTTCATCACTGCCAGTAGCATTCTACTGCACACGTAGTGATGAAATAGTACATTACAAATCTGACGAAACGGTGAATTTTTGCAGTTTTAGATGTGCAACTACGTCGCCTATAACCGTTTTTATAAACTTTGTTTTTTTACATTTATATTTGCTGTTTTTTATTACTGAAATTAGGTGCCTGTAACATTTCGTAACCTACCGCGGCACAGTAACATTACGTTTAATATATTAACGCGATATAGTTACTGCATTTTTAGGATTTACAAAATGGCTCTACTTCCCCTTACACTCATTCACTCGGCTACCGCCCGCAACTGGTAGCTTGATTTTATTTCTAAATTTATCTCAACTGCCCATCACGAGGCATATTTTTGCACGGTCGTCTGCTCAAGACATGACGTCATTATGACACGAATGACGCAATAACAAAAACTTCCTTTAAGCCATTATTCAATACTATAATGAATAAAATTACAACCAACATCACATTTCATAAACACCTTTTGTCATTTTTGCTGGTTTAGATGCCCAGTGTTGATTATGATGCTTTCGCATAAACTTTTTTCTTATGCTGCTTTACATTTACGTAAGGCCTATCAGTGCTCCTCCGGCTGTTGTCAGGCTACCAACAAAATCATTCTTTGCACGCCACTCAACCACTTTATTAGCAAAGTTGTACATGACAAAATCAACAACAGAAACGTCTGGTTTTTCCCAGATTCAGCCAATCAACTAAATCAGCCAATAAACTAGTTCCAGTTAATGGTTGTCAGATTAATCGGCAATCAAGTAATTGGAGATTAGAAATGTATGTAAAAACGTAAACTAGATAATTGATGATTAAATAAACCACTAACTTTAATCTCTGATTATGTAATTGGAGTTTAATGGGTTGTTAATTGGTGATGGAAAATCGGACCTATGTGAGGAAGGTCTGCCGTCAGTGTTCACTCAATGTCAGCAGAAGTTGATGCTTGCACAGTCGAACAGATATCATATACATTAGTAAATAACCAGCATTATGTGACCTTGATATTTGAATTTTTGACCTCAAATAACTGATTACAAGTGACACAAAATATGGTTAATTTGAGCTTTGTTGTTCTTTGCATACTTTTGAGGCATTGGTCAGACAGGTGGACAGATGAGAAGACTGGGCGGGCACAGAGTGTAATGTGGCTTCCTAGAGGCCGTAACAAATATCTCAACTACAGAATTTATTACAGTTGCTTTAACAGACCTGGAGGTGAAATATTCTAGTATGTCTAATGTTGTCTGTCTGTTGTCAAAAGTAAATATTGTAGTTGCTGAGAAGGCAAGCAAAGGTCAGTATCATTGTAATATACTGTGTCTGTTATGATTTTGTTGTTTTGTTTTCAGTATGGATAGTGCTAAGTGTGAGAAGGCACATTACTGGAATATACCAGTTGTTTCCATCAAGTGGCTGTCTGACATCATTCTGGGAGATTTGTCTGCTCTGAAGCTACCAATTAATTCGTGCTATACAAATGTTACTGGTGATGAGAATTTTGATGTGGATTTAAACAAAGTTTCTCATTTGCTTGGTATGTTTTTGATCATTTGCAGATGCGGTAGAATTACGCTGTTCGTTACGACAGTTCGTTAAGATTAATGTAAAAACTTGGCAGTTTAAAACCTTTTTCAAGGACGATATCAGCAAACTTGCAGAACTAAAGTAGCAGATATCACAAAATATGATACTACTTGTGCAGCACATCTCCAACATGCCACATGTCATATTTAGGCCGCTTAACATAGTATGTTGTTAGGAGAGGACATTTCCTCACTATCTCCTACCTGTAGTATCTGCTTACTTGTGTCACCTGCATGTGACAGCTTTTGCTGCTTGCAGCTGGCTTAGCGCAATCTTCGATCTCGCTGTACAATAGACCAGACTACCTTTCTGCTCTATGTTAGAACAGAGAACAGACGTCCAAGACCTTGTGCAGTTGATGTTGGACGTGACTCTACGTCTTGGAAGCTCACCTTAACGAGCTCCTGGAACTGCACGACGTTAGGGAAGCTAACTGGTGGTACAGCTGACCGTTGTTTAGCCACGCCAGCTGTACAGGAACGTTTTCCGGAGACTGCGGGCGAGTCACAGTCCAGTTCTGCCATGACAAGCTTGACGACGACACCGGGTGCAGAACGACGAGACGGACTGCTGAACGACGTGGCCACCACTCAACCAGTCCTGCAGACTGTGAAGGAGTATCGAACGGACTCTGTTCTAGTAGTATCTTTTTGTAGATAGGCGATAGTGTCCGAGAGTAAAATGCCGAATATCTCAGAAACTGTTCGCGAGACTGTCACGAAACTTTCAGGCTTTTTTGGGGTCATCCCTATGATACTACGTGCAAAATATGGAAGGATCCGACGTCCCAATTTTTGGACAAGAGGTGGGAAAGTTGAAACTTTCACCCCTTATATCTCCAAAATGGGAGGTCCGGGGGACTCGAAATTTTTTGTGCAGTTGGGGGCCTTTGAATACTCAAAAATAAAATCTTAGCATCTGGAACCCCTATAAAGGGGGGCCCAGAAAAGAATAATTTCAGTTTCAAAAAATTTCTCAGAAACTAGTCGTCAGATTTTCACGAAATTTTCAGTGTTTTTGGGGGTCATCCCTATGATACCCTCTGCAAAATATGGAGGGAATCTGACAAACAATTTTTTGGTGAGGGGGTGGTAAATTTGACGCATCCGAATAACGCGCATCGTTAACGGCGTTGTCAATGACGTCATAAGCAGCGATATCCACGCTGACGCTATGCTGATGCTATGTCGCTGATGCAATGTTGGCCTTGGACCGCATTAGAACTTTCTGGGACTAGGAGATCGGCGGATGATAGATATTACTACGAAACGCCCGCCTTCGACTCAGCTCACACCGAGTGTTATGGAGCCGTCCATCTGACCCTCTGTCAGTTTGTCTACAGTGATGCCAACGATGCCGTTGCAGAACAGTATCGACTCAACTCAACTTAACTGACAAGAAACTCATCAAGAGATGATATAGCGAACGTGAACTTTCTTTACGACGACATTGTACATGCACTAAAAATGCAATAGACTCTTGCATAAATTGCGCCACAGATCGTTTTCTGCAACGCAAGTTTACCAAATTCAGTGAAATAACGCAATGTAACCGCCATTACGCCGTTCAAGGTCATTCAAGGTCACCGATTTTGGTACCAATCGAAAGCTCATATACGACTTCCTATTAGTGATTAATACTAACTTACCTCCTGTCCTGCACCGTTACCAAGTTATGGCTGATTATTGGTCAAAGTTTCGCTAACGAGAGCGGAGTGTCTCACTTTATCGCTCTCGCTAGGGTGAACCCTGCGCAATATCGCCATAAATGATACGTCGTTAAAAACTAGATTATGTGGCCTACATTTCCGCTGAAGTAAGTACTGGTGTATCTTCAACCACTTTTACGTAATCCGCCCCAAAAGCTACCGAATTCGGTGAAATTACATGGCGGTTCGGGCTATTACGCCATTCAAGGTCATTCAAGGTCACCGATTTTGGTACCAATCGAAAGCTCATATAGGACTTTCTATTAGTGATTAATAGTAACGTACCTCCTATCTTGCACCGTTTCTGAGATATAGCCGTCGATAGGTCCAAAATCGCTATATTTGGCTACCCCTCTAC
>Ga0209562_1000952_pt1 | contig 10645 bp, 8 predicted proteins | sample WorMetvacBELIZE2_FD_187399 | JGI IMG/M metagenome (GOLD analysis project Ga0209562, IMG submission 187399) | Marine gutless worms symbiont microbial communities from Max Planck institute for Marine Microbiology, Germany - Olavius vacuus BELIZE.2... | ecosystem: Host-associated > Annelida >...
GCCATTAGTTTTATTAAACACAAACACATTTGTCAAATTATGAAAATTTAACCTGCGCCAAATTAAACGAAACCACACACACTGTGTATCTGATCGGTAACAATGGCTAATTTCCACCGGTTTGTTTATAATTCTTTGTACCATTTTTACCGCGCGCTGCATGGATGCACACGCGGTCTAGCGATGAGAATTCTGTCTGTCTATCTGTCCGCCCGTCTGTCTGTCTGTCCATCTGTCAATCGCGTGAATTGTGACAAAACGAAAAAAATCAGTCCAAATTTTTATACTGTACAAAAGATCATGTAGTCTAGTTTTTCGAGAATAAGAATGATTGGTGGAGGCGACCCCTTCTACCTGAAATTTTGGGGCAGACGGCCCCTGTTGGAACGAAAGTGCTGATTTTGAACCCATAATCACTCGTAGCGCCTCAGCCGTAACACCTAGCGAAAAACGTTCAATTAAAACTAATAGGAAAAGTCCACTACGCGCTCTCTGATGATCATCGTACGTTGCCCCTAAGCCCCAGGGGGGCTCAAAAAGCAAAACCGCCATTTTCTGTCTAAAATCACACTTCCCTTGAAGAAAGTCTGCTACAAAGTTACTTTGTGTGAAAACTACCAGCGACAAAATTGGAAGGCATTTATTGTAACTACCCGTGCAAACATGATTGGTGTGAGAGGACGACCCCTTCTACGTCAAATTTTGCATCAAACTGACCGCGTTGGAGCGAAATTGCCGATTTTCTATTTGTTTTCGCTCGTAGCGCCTCAGCCGTAACACTTAGCGAAAAAAGTTCGATTAACACTAATAGGAAGTCCACTAAGCGCTTTCCAATGAGCCCAAGATGAACATCATACGTTGTCCCTATGTCCCCTAAAGGGGGCTCAAAAAACAAAGTGTCCAAAATTTGAACAATAAGATGCGTTAACCCCGAAACGGTAAGAGATAGAATGTCAGTTACTATTAATCACTTATAGGAAGTCGCATACGGGCTTTCGATTGGTACCGACCTCGATGACCTTGAATGACTTTTAACGTCGTAATAGCCCTTATTTTGCGTTTTTTAAAACAAAAATTCGCTAGCTTTGCAGGCCGTTTATGGCATAGTCGTTGAATATAGACCTCTAATGTCTTAAAATATTCTCTTCCAGTTCCAGTCTTCCACTTTGGCCAAAACTGACTCACCCTGCAGTGCGGTCTCTCTGCGATAGCTCAACATCTTATAACAATGAATGAATGTTGCATACAACTTTTTAGTGTCCGCGTATCACTTGGATAAATATAACATAAAACTACACTTTGCTTGTTGGCCATTGAAACATGGTGGTAGTGTATTCTTTGACTGCAACACGGTCACATCTTGACCATTCCCATACTTTTTGCACTGTAGTAACCTGAATAGGTGTGGAAAATAAAACATACATTTACTTACTTATTATTTTAAGAGCATCTTGCTAATGACATAGTCAAAGTTATTGCTTGCTGACGACGTTGACGAAGTAAAATGTTAACAGAATTTTACCAAGTAGTGTGTGTGCACGCGTTTAGGCAGTGGGCAAATTCACTATGAACGCATGCAACATTTATTCATCATTAAAATGGTACAAAAGTTATTTTTAAAATCGGTTATCCAGAGTTAGTCAGATTTACGGTGTGGTACCTTATAATTAGCCTACCATGCATAATTAATTTTACCGCGCTGCACGCTGTGCAGGGGGGGGCATTAGCCATGAGATTTCGTCCATTCGTCTGTCTTTTTGTCAAACGCGTGAATTGTGACAAAACGAAAAAAAACTTCTACCGATATTCTCATACCGTAAAAAAGCCCGTTAATCTATTTTTTTCTGACAGAAAAAAAAGTTGTAAGGCATTCATTGACCTATCTAACCGTGCACAAATGGTTAAGGTACACGTGAACGTTTGCAAGAAACTGGCCCCTTCAAAAACGCCGATTTCCAATGCCTCAGTCTCAGCCCTAATACCTAGCGAAAAAAAGTTCATTTAACGCAAAAAGAAGTCCACTACGAGCTTTTCAGTGTGCCTAAGATGAAAAGTGTACGCTGCCCCTATACATCCCCCAAAAGGGGCTCAAAAACGCAAAGTGGCCGTTTATCGTCCAGAGTTTGAACAATAATCTGCGATAACTTCGAAATAGAACGAGATATGATGCCAGTTAGTATTAGTTACTAATAGGAAGTCGCATACGGGCTTTCAATTGGTACCGACATCTGTAACCGTGAATGACCTTGAATGGTGTATTTTGCGTTATTTCACCGAATTCGCGCGGTCTCTCTGCGATAGCTGAGCTACTTGTTTTATTTTCTAAGTTAATTTACTTTAAATTGTGTGGAAAAATATATTATCGTGCCACTCTGGTTTACCTCAGGCGAGGAATGATGAATGAATAGCATGTAAATGCACGTTTTTTTTCGCTCACTGATTTGCATACATTGCGGTTTGTCAATCATTTATCTGGGCTGCTGATCTCCGGAAGTTTTTCCGTTACGGGACGCGCATAATTCATACGCGCTGTGCGTGATTGTACCAGCGAGTATGAAGGTGGATGGAATGCCGACACTGAATAATAAATGCTGCGAAGATGAACCACCAATACATCGAATGATTAGCTGCCGTGACGGTTACACGCGATGTGTATCCACCGTTGTTTGTTCGCGCGCAGTTTCTGGTGCTATTAACCAAATGAGTCAAACAACGGCGCTTTCGTTCGACGCTTCATTTTCATATAACTGACTAACAGTGACCGAAATAAGCGAACTATCACCATCATTATCATCATTATATCATCGCCATGTTCGTTCATTGACCAAATGACAAAACGCAACTTGATCGTAAAAATTATAACACTTGAAGTAGGCCAGGCTAAATATGAAGAGTTGTAAACATTACAGACAATCAAAATAAACAAGCAAAACTGCAGCGTGCACGATTTATCCGAGCAGTAACAACGGTGCGAAGAGTAACAAGCAGCTTATCACTAAAATCGGTGGACTAGTGAGCACTGTACAGTACGGTATTGTCCTGTCATGGATGCTATGTCAGAAACTAATATTGGCAATCATCTGGTGCTCCTGTCATCCTTGACAGATTCCCACAATGTCATTACTACTCCATGTATACTACACATGCAGTTGTTATCCATTAGAGAAGTGTCCTCATTTGACGCCTTTTTGTTTGTGTACCCTCGAGTTTGTCTGTTAGTGCAAGTGTTTCCAACTCATTCGTTCGCACGATATGGCGTGAGTACTTGTCTATTGCTGAAATATTTGTCGCTTCGATATGAAATCGGGGACTTCAGCTGAAGTCAAACATAAGGTATTAGTGCCGCCATAGCTTATTTGTTGCTACGAATTATACGAAGGGGGTCTGTTGACACGTTAAGCTTTGTTATGTGATAAATCTTCTTGAATGTAAAATGCCGTAAAACGAAAAGAAAACAGAAATAAAACGTTTCTTTGATATTAGTGACAATATGATCTTGAGATACAGTCGTAAAGCAAATTTGTATATTTTCCAATATTTGCCGATATTTGGTTGAACTTAAATTGCGTTCTACACTAACTTATACGTGTTTTCGTCTGTTGTTTCCTCTATGCGTGTGTGACGTTGACTCCAGGATGAAACTATAATTACTATATGTTTGTCGTCGATAATCTGCATAGAAAAACATTCTAGTAGTAGAGATGTACTATAATAACCTGGTGTGTGTGTTGTAGTATGGCACAAGGCAGCACAAGGACTGTATCTGGCAGGATTCGTTCTGCTTCTTTTCACCCTGCTCATCGCATGCGCTCATATCTGCTGCGGATGCTGCATCACCTCCACTGCAATCCCGACATTCTTTGGATTCATCACCTTATTTGGATGTCAGTCTGGCGACGTAATTTTGCATCAGTAATTTAAAGTTAATTAGCCTACAAGATAGGCTATCAAAATCGGCAATTTATTTCATTATATGTTCAGGCAGAAGATATCTGTTGTGAAAGTATTCTTTCATGTTTTATCTGTGTTGCGAGTGCAACACACTTTCCCGACACAATTTTGGTGGGAGGGGTTTTTCAGAGATGGGGGACCGAACAACACCAAATTTTGGCTGGACGTACATCCGTTGTCGATGCTGTCCAATTTTGTGTCGGGTGTCAGGTACGTTGCTTCATTTCGGAAGTACAGTGCCTCAAAGGCCAAAATTAGGCCAAATTTCGCACTATTTGTCCCTGTAAAATTTAGAGAGGGGTTGGCGAGTTGTCTGAGTCAGAACGAAGTTTAATCATTGTCGCTTTATAGCTGAATGTTTCAGATTTGCGACATTTTGCACCGTTTCGAAACCAGAGCTCATCAAATGCGACTGGCGTCGAAAATCGTCGCGAAATTTCGCACTTTTTGACCCCCTTTGTAAAATTTACGCGGCGAGGGGTGAGCGAAATGTCGAAGTCAATTTACCAGTTCGGCCTAGGACCAAACCGCTGGTATACTTTTGACTTGGAGTCTTTCGGCCGTCTGGAAGATTAGAGTTTCAGTTTGGGTCTCAACAAAAAAAAGAAAGAATACGAGCAAAACATACAGTATAAGGCCTTCCGACTATCCTTGGGCGGTTTTAAATAACAGTGATAAAGTCTTTTTTAACCTTGCTTTTAACCCCCGGGATCTCTACTACTTGGGGGGGGGTAGAAATGATAATAAGATTACCTTCTAATTTAAGGCCGACACCCGCGATTGCGTGCATTTAGTTACACGCAGTCACTTCCGGTCACGTGACAAAGATGACAGTTATAGAATTCGATCCGTCATATCCGAAAACCCCATGCTACTCGCAAACTTCGTGTCTCCATGTTTTATAGAGTCAGATGCCGATGAGTTTTACATTGAAGGAATAGGAATTTTCGACCTTTTTTTGCTCATGTGACCTTGACCTTGACCTGATGACCTTTATATACGAACTTGACCCGTATTCCCTGGAGATATACCGGAACCGGATGAACTTCCAACGTTAAGGCTTCCAAAAGTTATCGCCTGACAGACAGACACGACCGAAATTATCTACGACGCCGCTTGGCGGTCGGTCTATATATAATGGTGATGTTGTGGTGTGTAGTTCTTGGCGTGCTGGCGTCAGTGGTCGTCTATGGAGTGATGTCGTACGCACAGCGCGGAACGTTCGTCATGAAGATGTCGGTTGCTGATGCTGACGACGTTACCGTGACGACGACGGCGGCTGCGGTGGTGAGCGGCGTGGCACTGCTCGACTGGGGCTACTACGTGGCGGCTGGCGGCGCCGTCGTGTCGCTGCTGACGGCCCTCGTCTTCTTCTGTGACGGCAGGCGCTCGGCGGCCGCCGGCAGTGCGGGCCGGTACGAGACGGCCGCCACCATCGAGATCTAAACGACGAGCAACCAGGGATGCGCGGTATCAAGAAATTCCCGATGACAATATACCGTCACGTAAATACCGTGATACCGGTATACCGCGATGTTTCGTGTGGTCGTCATGTGTACTGCCCGTCAGTGCTGCTGGACGGTATATTGCGGTATTTAACATGCTTGCGGTATATAATACCGCCACTTTTAATACCGCGGTATTTTTCAAATACTGCGCATCCCTAAGAGAAACCACGTGACGCGGTCAGCGTCCATTCGACGCATTTCTTTGTCATTGTGTGCGTAGACACGTCATCGTCATCGTCACTGTAATCATCTTCATCATATGAAACAACCTCTTATCAGTGTCATTCAGGGTCATGCGAAGCAGCGGCGGATCGAGAATTTTTTTATCTGATGGTCGACAGCCGTTTGCGCTCTCTTTGTTTATCATATGAACCGAATGAACTCACATGCGACTGTCACAGCAATTTCAACATGTTGCCCATTCATTGCAGGGGCGGATCTGGAGTTTCGGAAACTAGGGTTAACTGTGCCCAATCTCTGTCAACTGGGCACCCACAAGCAGAGTCGGCGGAGACCACCTGCGAAGTCCGAACCCCCCTCCCCCGGAGTATTGTGGGAGGGCCTCACTCAGTCTTGTGCCGGCTCTGCCCACAAATAAAGCTCGAGCTCGTTGTCGAAACTATGTCGTTATTCTTTAAAATCGCGATTTTGCCTATTTTCATCAAAAAAGTGAAAATGTACGCGTAAACACAAGAAATTAAGTTGCAAAACATACGCCGTGGACGTGACTGGGTGACAATTTTGTGTTCATTTATTGTGCACAGAGAGTTCAAGGTCAAACTTACCATTTGAGCGGCACACTCTACCTTGTCATCGACCCCGAAAACGTTGCCGACATCTTTGTTGCCGTCGATCCACCGGGTGCGATCTCGGATTACGGATTATCCGTCACTGATTTGCCGACTCGACCACTGAAGCGGCCTGCACCATCTCGTACCGTCCGTGGTTGGAGCTCAGTGAATCGGATTGAGTTCCTCGAGCTGCTGTTGATAGCTTTCATGCTGGCGCGAAGTAACGGAAGATGAACTGCGCCGTACTGCTCTGCGTGCTCCTGCTAAGTCATGCTCTCTCGACCAAATACCGACCTTTCTTCTACAAGACTGCGTCGACTTGCCTTTCTTTGCTGCATTGGTTAACACGTCTCTGCGAGAAGGCCATTTGCCGCATCTCAAAAAAGGCGATGGTTACATTCTTGTTAAAGAAACCTTCCCTAGATGCACAGAACATCAAGAACTACTGTGGCCGTTGTCCAACCTAACTTTCGTTTCGAAGTTGGTCGAGAGAGTAGCGGTAAAGCAGCTATTTGAATACTTAGAGGCTAATAAGCTTATGCTACGGTTACAATCGGCTTATAGCCTGGCGCCACCACTCGGCTGAGACTGCTTTACTGAAGGTCTTGTTGGATGTATAATGACTGCAGCTGATAACAGCAAATGACCTTCCTGGCACCATTGGACTTGATGGCAGCCATTGACTGTATGGACCACGGTATTCTGCTGTCAGGCTTTCAGTCCGTCTTTGGATTAGGAGTTGTTCTGGGCTGGATCCGGTGTTTCGTGTCTGACAGATCTCGATGCGTCTCGAGCGATGGCTGCCTGTCATTGTTAATCGTCTGACACTTTAGAGAACCTCAGCGGTCTGTTCTTGGACTTTTTTTGTTCTTGCTGAGGTCTTTGACATAGCTTCTATCAGATTCGTCAGCTGAGGCCCATTAGACAATCACCGTCAGCCGATGCAATGCGTGCCTTAGTTCAAACCTTTGTTCATTATAGGCTGGACTACTGCAATTCTCTTCTGACTGGTGCATTCTGACGTTCACCTTAAATGTCTCCAGTCAGTCTATAATGCAGCGGCTCGATTGGTCTCAGAGGCGCGACCACATCACCCCGGTTCTTACAACACTCCACTGACTTCCAGTGCGCAAGAGTGATGTTCAAGACTGCGGTGTTGGTGTGGAAGTGTCTTGATGGCACTGTCCCGGATCTCCGAACTCTGCAGCATTCCTGTTGCCTCTGCTTCAGGTCGTCAGCATCTCATGTCAGCCTCGACGGACTTACTGCAAATTCCTAGAGCTCGAACCACGATCGGTCAGAGGAGCTTCGCTGTCGTGGGACCTTCACTGTGGAACAGTCTTCCTGTTGTTCCACGGAAACGTAAGATGACGCTGTATACCTTCGAGCGACAGCTGAAGAGCTATCCGTTCCACATCTGATAAGCTGACAAAAAGACGTGTAATTGACCACCGTCCGGCCCTGTATGTAGCGTTTCTTGTGATTGCGGCTGCAATACGGCGTCGCGTATAAAACTCCTGACTTTCTTATACTTACAGCATGAAGCCCTCTAAACCAGCTCTAGATCCGCCCGTGCGATGTAGCAATGACCAACGTAACTCAGTGTACTGTTGACCCGTGACCGGTGTGACCCGCTATGTATGACATGTCTAATGATAATGGTGGGTATAGACGGTAGCAGCGTACAGGTGGATTCGCCAACCGACTCCCGTTTTCTTGGTCTGAGAGTCGACAGCCGCTTGGCGCCGTTCTTCGTTTGCCAGATGAAACGGGTAAACGTCCTCGCAGTGATTGTGCCACGGTGACAGCATCATACACGCTGTCATTATTATAATTGTTAATGTTATCATCATTATTATCATCATCATTGTTTGTTTGTATCAGGCATGACCCATAGCTCACCTAAAATACAATACAATATAAACATGAAACACATAAAATACAATAATATATGTTGGGCAAAAAAAATACTGCAACTACTGCAACATGTACAAAACAGATTACTATATGTTGACTATGACATGCAGTAGCAATGGCTGATGATATGCGAATGCCCCTGCAATTTCAAAAAAAAATCCATTTATTGAAATGTCTTACTCCGAACTTAGACTGTTGGACTTCTAAAACACATTTGATAGTCAAGATATTCACCGAGTCTAAAGTCATTTTGTAAGCTACATGTACTTTAATGTATCTGTCTGGTACACGATGTGTTGCGTGTTTATTTCGCTTTGTGAAATAGTTTGACCTTGACCTTTGTCGTCTTGATCTGACAATACCAAAGCAACTACATGCTACATTTTACAGCTCTTTACACCAAATTAAAACTTTCTGTGACCTTTCGCCCTTAATTTATAAACTCGAACAACACAAACAGATGGACAGTGACCTCGTGACCGCGTGACTTTGGCGTTGAAACTTATAACTTGAAATCTCATGGCCTTTTAGTACAGCAAGACGGTGAGACATTCAGTCAGCTGAAATGTGACCAGTCATTTTCAGCAGTCGCTGGCTTATGGGCGGCCCGTGAGATTCGTGCAGTTTTTGTGAACTCTGTGTACAGGCTAACCCGTGAGCCATGTCCCTTGACGCATGATCCTATGAGCCATTGTCAGCTCCCAAGTCGTCGTCGTCATCGTCAGTTCGTCCTTGTTGTCAGAGTGATGTCGAATATCAACAAAACCTTTGAGTACCGACATTATTATGTTTCTTTACAATATTCGCGACTGCTAGGTGCTTGATGATCTGGCCAACGCGCTGTGGTATCGTTAGGCCCGTGTTACACGCGGAATATTTCGTGTTTTCAGTACAGTGTGTTCTGTCTGCTGTCGCTCGATGGCAAACCAAACCAGCAACGTGTAACGTCCACGTCATTTAGATTCTCGGTTGTTTCTCACAGTTGAACAGTAGCAGTAATACTTGTAGTTGTAGTACGTACACTCTTTACCAGTGCATAAATCCGCTTCCGACATGGGAGGGGACAATCAACCCTCCCCTTCCTTCCCTCCTTTCCTCTCCTTTCTTCTTCTCCCCTCTCTTTCCTTCTTTCCATCCCCTATTTCCTAGCTGCGAAGCGGCTCCCGCCATCCCCTCCCCTACGTGGCATTTTAGTTCAAAATTTTCGCATTGGATGAGGGTGATCAAAGCTTGTTCGGCAGCCTAAATTTATTTGAAAAGAATAGGGAAAGGCAAACTCCAAATAATTATTCTATTTTTGGAGAGGACATTCTTAATGGTGTCCGTACTAGCCCAAATATTGGAGGGGACGTGTCCCCTATGCGTATAATGGATTGATGCCCGCGCTCTTTACAGTAACAACGAAGGCTCATGAATCAAATGCATCTATTGCCAAAACACTATAAACGTCTTCAAAAGTGTTTAAGAACTATTGAACTATTTATGAGAGAATCCTCGGCGAAAACCTCTAGTGAGGACTTTGAATATAATTGATCAGCGTGTGTCAGTGTGTATCTATCTCCTTTACACCGTAAATGTCGCAGTTAGCCCAGCTCGCACATTTTATCACAGTTGCAGCCACCGGTTTGACATTTACAACAGCCAGGAATTTAGTACTTTTTAATTGATATATTTCTATACTGCTATTTTATATTTGAGAAATTTTCATGTAAATGGCGTTGATGTATTGGCTGGTCGATTTAGCTGCGACTTGCATTCATTTCTATTATATGCGACATGTTGACTGTATACGCAGTCTAGTAAAAATTGTTTTGTTCAGGCAGATATGTAGCCTAGTGAATCAATTACGTTTGACTAAGAGTTGCTTGTATTTGGATTATAAATACAATGTGTTTTATACGAAGATCTGCTATGTTGCTTGTACAGTTTTGTTAACGGTTGTAGAGACCAACCGACTTTTCGTTTTTTTTGTTTTTGTTTTCGGCGCTAAAAACAAATGAAAATGGGCATTTTCGTTCTTTGGCGGAAAACGATAACGCCATCGACGTTTATTGTTTTCGTTGTTGGTGGAAAATGGCAATAAATTTTTGCACGAAAAGAACTTGCTGAAACGTATAAATGAGGTGACGTTTTCCTTCTCCAGTTCAGCCGGAAATACAAATTCATTTTCGGTCAGTCTCTATAGTTGGCATACAGTAGAGATACTGATGTAGCTTTACATTGTCTGTTTTTAGAAACTAGTCAGGCTTTTATCTGTTCTAAAGCTGCTATACTGCCATGGGTACCCGCAGGATTTTTTTTCCAGGGGCGGGCAAATTAAAGGGTCTTGGAGACGAAATTTTCCCAGAGGGATTCAGGGGCGGAACCCGGGTGCGGTCTGGGGGGTGAAGCCCCCAGAAGCTGACGACATTTATTGAAAATAATGCGTAAATACTTCGTATGCTGGGACTTTAGACAACATTTACAGCACAAAAACAC
>Ga0209562_1000953_pt1 | contig 10642 bp, 10 predicted proteins | sample WorMetvacBELIZE2_FD_187399 | JGI IMG/M metagenome (GOLD analysis project Ga0209562, IMG submission 187399) | Marine gutless worms symbiont microbial communities from Max Planck institute for Marine Microbiology, Germany - Olavius vacuus BELIZE.2... | ecosystem: Host-associated > Annelida >...
CGTTTTATACAACCAGAAAGGTATTCCCTCGGGTCCAGGTGATGTGGACCTAATTCTGCTCAAGACTGTGATAAAGAATCGACACTGTGTGAGACGCCTCGGAACAGCTGTGCGTTCGTTTGACGTATCGTAAGCTGTCTACTCACAAGCTGTGTATTAGTCGATTCATTGAACGGTCATGCGATGTAATTGTAATTAGTCTAATTACCATTCTACATGTAACGTAACGTAGGTAGTCTAATAAGCGGAACGTCGCGCTGTGGCGCTGTGCGCAGTCAATCTCGGCCAGTGCAGGTCACGGTTCGACGAAACTGGATCTTCAGTTTACAGTGCAGCTTTTACCGCGCTGTCTGGAATGACAGCACGCGAACTAGCTACAAGAAAGGTGTCTGTCCGTCTGAGTAGTATATGATGAAATGCCGGTTTGAGCCCACCTGCGAAGGCATTACCACTTGAGGCCGTCCGACGCCACAGTTGGACCGCTTTGAGCCCACCTATGGAATAAGTATGTCTCGTCTGTCTGTCAAACGCGTGGATTGTGACAAAACGGAAGAAAGATCTGTCGAGATTTTTATACCAGACGAAAGATCATTTAACCTAGTTTTTTTTGAGAATGAGAATGGTTGGTGGCGGCGACCCCTTCTACCTTAAATTTTGGGTCAAGCTAACCCCATTGGAGCGAAAACGCCGAATTTTCAGTCGTATTCGCTCGTACATCCATATACATACAGGTACGAGCTCTGGCAGCCAAGGGCTGGATTAAACAACATACAGACATTCATACGTGCAAAATCCTAGGCTTCAAGTGCGCACAGAAAGTAAAACATAGCTACTAAAGATTAGTTAACGCAAAAGGGATAAATGAGTTTCGAAAACGAGTTGTTTGCTCATGAAGCAACTGATGGTGTGTATCGGCCACGTCGTCTTACGCATACATGCTCAATATCCCACATCCTTCGACGAAAACAACAGCATGCATGCATACGCGCACATTTTCCTTTACCAAATATGCAATTCATCCATTATTTAGGTGAGGTGGAAAACATTTATTCCATTTTGCAGCAAATTTATTCAAACAGCGGTTACCAAATTTTACCAGAATCGCCCGAGTTTTATAGAAGATATTAAAATAACATTTTGGTCTCTTTTTTCTGGACAGGTGAAAATGTGGACAAGAAAGCATTGATTAAATTCTGGAAGACATCGGTGTCCGGATCCGAATCTATGAATTCTTAAAAGTATTCTTTGGTATTGCGAGAGAGGCATGTTAGGATCTTCGTAAAATTTTATCATAGATGTATCCTTGGACAAGAAAGTCTTCACTAAATGTTGGAGGTTATCCTGATTAGAAGTCCGAATCGGGATCGGATTCGTTTTGGAGAGGCTGTTGCTGTTTTGTTTGTTTTCATTGTCGACTTCTTAGTGTGGAACTGTAGATATAGTGCGTATTAGCTATCAAATAACATCGTTTACTTCTTGTTGTCGCAATAAAGTGTATGACAAAGTTATTTCGCATCATCTTGTGTCCAGATTTGATCTATGCCGATCATGTTTGTCATCTATGCAGTGTATATAGTACGCTATTGAGACTTATAAGGTTTAATAGATTTTCAATTTTGCCGATAGAATGAACGCTGTAAAATGTTTTCTAGCGCATGCGTGCAGGTGCGCGTTGCGTGCAGCAACACCACTGATCAGTCGATGCTTAGGTTTTGTGTCGGCTTAATGATCGATCGAGAGACCGCTGCCAACGCGACCAGACACGCTCGTACCAGTGCGCCAGTCGCGGTCCGATCTGATTCTATCCTAAACGCACGGTCGACAGTGGCGTGTAAGGTATATCTGAGAGTATACAGGCAGACATGAGCCAGTGCAAGTCAGGCGGTAGTAGTAATTATTAAGACAGACGAGTCACAAATGTGTCAAACTGTCGACGTTGAAATGCGGTGAGAGCTGAGAACTTTCATTTCATACAGATCGGTGCATGAGCGATAAGCTTAACAGTTAAATCTGGCTACTACGACTGATTTGCATAGAACCGTTGCTATTGTCGTCGTTGTTTTTGTGTTTATATCATACAAGTTTACGATGTGAAATAGATGCATACATGTAAAGGTGCAGCAGAGATGTTCAGCACACAATGACGATTTGCAATGATGGCCATAGTGTGTGATTCGGTCCTTGAATCTCACAGAACGCATCGGAGCATTTTGATCTCTATCTTTCGTCCTTGTCGTCATCGTTGTCGCCAATGCAAAAGTGCACGCTATGTAGGCCTATAACTGCTATGTTTGCTAAAACTTGCTGGAGGCTAGTCGTTATACCGACCGATATCGAATTTGTCGGTCATTTCCAAGCTGTTGGAACGCTTTGTCGCGCGACAATCTGTGGCTGACCTTATTGCGGCCCGTCTGCTGCCGGCGACTCAATCGTGTTTTCGGCGACGGCACTCGACTCAACTGAAACCGCGATCATCCGAGTCATCTCAGATCTTTTGGATGCTGTCGACCGTGACGACGCCGCCATTCTTGTCTTACTCGACCTCTCCGCGGCGTTCGACACTGTTGATCACCGAATTTAGCTGGAGAGGCTGCGGGTCACCTTTGGCGTCGATAACACTGCAGCAGTGGCATGGTTCCACTCTTACCTGTCCGGGCAGTGCTCTGATCTTATTGATGTCATCTGCGGTGTACCACAGGGATCGGTCCTTGGACCGATACTCTTCATGATCTACACCGCTGACTTGGAGTGGATTGTTTCTGAACACGCCCGGTCGCTGCATCAACACGTTGTCGATATCCAAATGGCTTCTGTCGACCCATTTCCGTTTCCTCACTGTCGTCTACCGTGTCACAGTGTGTCGACAATGTCTCAGGTTGGATGTGCTCGAATCGCCTCCAACTTAACGTCGACAAGACTGAGGTGATGTGGTACACGTCCACTCATAAGCTGTCGCAATGTCCCAGCAGTTCGTTTCACGTAGCCGGCGCTCTTGTTCAGCAGGTTGATACCGTTCGTGACTTGGGAGTTAATACTAACAGCTACCTTGCGACGTCTAGACATGTGCGCAGAACAGTTTGTCGCTGTTTCACTGCGCTTCGCCATCTTCTACATTTTCGTCGATATGTCACTGACGATTGTTTGCATTCTCTGGTGGTCACTTGTGCACTCAAGAGTCGACGACGGCAATTTTGACCTGGTCGGGCTTCCTCGAATCTGTTCTTAACGCCGCGGCTCGTCTGGTGTATCGTTTGCGTCGTTACGACCACATCGGTGGCGCATTGCAACATTGCATTGGTTGCGTCTGCCAGAACGGGTCGACTTCAAGGTGGTTATCATGGCCTTTTCGTGCTGCATGGCCTCGCTCCACCATACTTGAGTCATTTGGTTCGTGTCGCTGACCTACCTGGTCGTCGCCGACTCCGATCATCGTCGACACAACTACACTATGTTCCGCCTTTCCGTCGGTCCACTGTCAGACGGCGCTCTTTTCCTGCTGCATGCAGCATCCGTTCTCTGGAACTCCTTACCGTTGGACATTCAGTCATTGCCCTCTTTACCCACAAGGTGGCGGCCTGGCGTAGTGGTTAGCGCGTTGGCTTCGATCAACGAAGTTAATCAACGTCGGGCCCGGTTAGTACTGAGGTGGATGACCGTATTCGGGTTCAATTCCCGGTGCGGGACATTTATCTCGATTCTCGGTATGTGGCCAGCTACCCAGGTCAACTCAGCCTGGCCATCCCTTCGTGGGTAGGCGCAATGAGTACCAGCGAAAGGGCGGTGATGCCTTTCGGTTGGGGAGTAAAGGCAGGTACGGTTCATGTGTGGGTGGTAGGTAAAACTGTGTGATCCCCTCTTTGCACACGGCCCATATCTGAGCGCCTTAGCAGTGGTGCTTCCCACAATAAGGCGCTATAAAAATAACCAGATTATTATTACCAGATTTTTATCAACGACTCGAGACATTTTCTTTTTCGTAAATCTTCCTCCCCACATTTTACTGTGACATTATTGTTTTCACCGTACACGCTCTCGTGGACTCAGAAATAGTTTTACTATTTCAGACACGTTAAAAATCGCGCCTGATTGATTGACAGAGTCAGTCGTGCAATTTTTCATCATATGTCGAGAATTTGCGATCTTCGTGCGTAGATGATGGGAGCCGGATCATCGTGTACAGAGCCAGACGTGACGAGTAGCAGTGATTGGAGCGTGGAGAATCCGCAATGTGAGACTGCGGCCAGTGCTGCCGCTGACACTTCGACGAAAGCGCTCACACAGACTCAGCAGAGTAATACAAGTAAGGAAACTGACGATAAGAAAGCGAAGACTAAGGAAGCGTATGAGAAAATATGCGTTGACGACGTATGGCTAGAAGTCGACCAGACGGTGGTGAGTAATCCGCAGCCGCTGAAGCAGGAGACTGAGCGTACCGGTTGGCATACAGTCCGCATCTTTGTTTCATCAACCTTTCGAGATTTTCACTCGGAACGTGACGTCCTCGTGAAAAAGGTTCACTAATAACTGTGTGTTCGCATTTTGCATGCTTTTTGATAGCCGTTTATTATTGAAACGACAATGACTGGCTGACGACAAAAGCATGACAACGGTAGATGCATGGCGTACCGATAATTTTAATCTATCTAGAGTGAACTATATGACAATAGGCCCATACTAAATGCGTACACTGTTATAATTACCAACTTATAGAAGTCTGTTTCAAGCAGTCTTGCAAGATATGCAGTTTACAGCGCACGCACTGTATAGACAAAATCTGAGTTTTTATGCTTAGACAGAAAAAAAACTTAACGCAGTGAATGCTTTACATGTGTATTAAAATTAACATGACACTCTCATAAGATTAAGAAAAGATAGCCTACGTATTACGCTACAAGCAATAAAGCGGTGACTGACATTCGTTTAGGTTTTTCCGCAGCTGAGACAGTGGTGCGAGAGTGAAGAACGGCGGCTGCATCTCATTGACTGCGACCTTCGATGGGTAACTTAATGCTGTGTCAAGATATATCTCATTTGCAATCGAAATCACTTTTCTGTTCTTTGACATACATACACCAATACGTTCATTTTATGCTGCTTTCAACAACATTCTTTGCCATCCAATAACACTAAAGGAACCTGGTGCAACTTGCCTTATTTGAGAGTTACTGTTTGCCTTTGTTGACGTTTGCTGCTGGTGTTGTTACGTACAGTCAACAACAAGTGCATGATTTGAATCTATGTTGGAACACTGTGTACCGAACTGTATTTAATTTCAGTCGCTGGGAGAGCGTGAAAAGTTTTATTAATGGTTTAGGAAAACTAAGTTTACGGTATATCCTAAAGTTATGTAAAGTTAAATTTTATTTTCATTTACTATATTCTAATAATCGGTTGCTCTTGGATTTGTTCTGGCTATATTACGGTGATTGTTATTCTGCGGACGATTGCTTGCACCACGTGTTCGGTCCACGACATGCGGCTGTCAGTGCTGTGTATGAGCAGTTTAGTGCTGATTGGATCGCATAGTTGATTTCGCTGTATTTTTTTCTTGTTTTTATCTTTCTGTCGTTTTTTTGACGAATAACCGTGTTCATTAATATTCATTCCGTCGTATTTGCAGCTTCATTGTACAAAGCAAAGTACCAGTACTTTTTCCGAGCCACATGAGCCTACTGCCTATAGGGTGGCGCTTATCTCCGTTTCCATGGCATTCAGCTGGACTCACACTGCGAGACCAGGTATATGGGGACATGCCGCGCGATGTGCCTGCTGATACTTATTGCGCCTACCCACAAAGGGATGGCCTGGCTGAGTTGACCTGGGTGGCTGCAGGTTACGCACCGATGTGGTTTACCCGCCTGCAGATCTCACTACTAACCGGGCCCAACGTAGAGCAACGTCAGTGATCAAAACGAACGCTTTACCACTACGCCGAACCACCAACCCTTCACTGTGACATGATTGTAATTTTAAATGATAAACACTATATCCATTTGAGAAAGCCTATTTGTTGCAATCAATCGACACTTTTCTCTTTTTGTTTTTTGAGCTGTACGGACTCATGCTGTTAATCATTTTGTCATGCCGGAAAATTCCTTACCGGTACCGTACAGTTGTGCTGAAGTCGATAAACCTATACTGAGTCGCATGTTACACACAGTTCATGTGCGATTGCTAATGTAGGGAGTCCCCGAAGACACTAAGGAAGACGCAACGCTGAAAATATGTCTGCAAGAGATTGACAGATGCAAAGATGACAACATAATGCCGTATTTCCTAAACATGATCAGGTAGTCCAACCTGTTGTGTATTTGACACTGCACACAAATAATTGAAGCACTTAAAATAAATTACATATAGTTGTAGTGATGTGAGAGTGAAGATTTAGTAGGCTGGCAATAGATGTTGGCAGTAATTTCTACTTAACAAAGCGCAGTTGTTGCTCAGATGGCTGCGCAATGTTGCACAAGTCGAATTTTCGTTTTCGAATGGAGCACTTCAGTTTAACGCACTCTTTCTCAGTATTCTCTGTGAATATTACCATAAATCATATCATACATTGCCGAAAATAGATTTTTGGGCTAGTTTTTGTTGCAGATAGTATGGGTGATGTAATCAAGTAATCGCTGTGATGTAATTGGCCCAAAAGCTACCGATTTTAGTGAAATAACGCAAAAAAATAATGGCTATTACGCCGTTCAAGGTCATTCAAGGTCACCACTTCGGTACCAATCGAAAGGCCGTATACGACTTCCTATGTGTGAATAATAGTAACTTACATCCTATCTTGCGCATTTTCCAAGATATGGCTATAATTAATGGTGAAATGTTCGGTGTCTACAGGGGTGCCTCTCTTTAACGCACTCGTTCCGAGTGAACCCATATATAAGCGTGACTCACGAGTGTGACGGACAGACAGTCGGACAGACATTCTCTTAGCAAATGCCGCCCGCGCTTCACTACCTTGCGCGGCCAAACATTAGTAGTTCTTATCGAGCAGGATTTATATACTGTTAATTACGTAATTTGCGATAAAATGTTGAACATTTTAAAGTTTTAAAGTTGTGATTTTTCATTTCATTTATTGTATTGTAAACTTTTGTATTGTAAACTATACAGCGAAAGAATCGGATGGATTCCCTTATTGGAACAGATATCGGAAGATGTTAAAACAGGATACAGATTTGTGTACGGCTTGTCAGTAACAGAGATGGAGATTATGCATGCTGCATACAGAGTGGACAACCCTAATGGTACGAGTCTATTTCGGCGTGTAAACGCCATAGATGCGTAAGCTGCATGATACAATAGAAGAAACTGCGTCTGCGTTGTAGAGGATTTGTTTACCTACACTGCAGCGAGGCATCGCCTGTAGGCGGCTGCAGTGTGTGCGCGTCACCGTCTATCTGAGAACATGGACTATTGGACTTGCCTTTACAGCATTTGCTGCGAGGCGGTCCGATGTCGCGTCGGGCTGAAATTTCGAGTGGCTGTAATTTTTGTCCGTAGGTCAGATTTTCAAAAAAAATGTTGGAACGCGAATTCAGACCATTCTGCACATTATGTTAAAGTTTCAACTCGATCGCGCCTGTTTCCACAAAGGAGAAGAAAGTGCCGTGTTTAATAGTGGTTTAGCAGTCTTGTACTTAAGCCACTGCAATAACTCTAATGTACATGTAATGTAATGTACCCAATACCCATTACAGCTATAATTATAGTTTCGGTGCTTTATAAAGTAAAACTGACGGTAGTTCTATTTAATTGTTAAAAATGTCGGTAAGTGAATTCCCGACAATGTCAAGAACTTTTGTGACGTCTGTTCAAGCTGCTAAAGAATGTGTGAGTTGAACTGGTCAACGTCGTAGTAGGCCTAGCGTTAAAATACACGCGTGCGCACGCACATACATGGTGGACCAAAAAATTGGCACCATTTTTGTACGTCATAACTTTACCAAATATTTACCGATTTTCAAAATTATTTCGCTCTCAGAATCAGGAGAAAATTTGTAATGATACTGTCACCAAAGATCCCACTACACCTCAAGTGTGTCACTACACTACCTTGTGAAATGTCAAGTGTATGTCGCAGCGTTTCATTGATCGCGCCATTGGTCAGTGGCGTCGCCGGCTTGAGTGCGTCGTTCAGCATCAAGGCGGACACATTGAACATTCGATGTAAAACTACAGGATGTGACAATTACTTTAGACAATAACTGAGACATATAAACACGTTGTTTCCTGTTGTTAATTTCGTAAAATGTGTTTTTACAGGCGTCGTCTTGTTTTCATTTGTTGCTTTTAAGACACTTGATACTTCACAAGGTAGTGTAGCGGCACACTTGAAGTGTGGTGGGATCTTTAGTGACAGTATTATTACAAATTTTCTCCTAATTCTGACAGTAAATAATTTTGATGATCGGTTTATGTTTGGTAAAGTTAAAGCGTGCAAAAATGGCGCCAATTTTTGGGCCACTCTGTACACGCACATGTAAAATCTCTAAAAAAATGTCTCGCTCTCGGTTTCGAACTTCGGCATGCTACGGAGTACACTAATATACACCCTGTGTTTTGTGATGGTGTCTGGACAGGCGTCTGGCGATTTCACTATAAGCTTTAAACAATTCCATGAGGTATATGTATCAGCAGTGGATACTACATTAGTGTGGTATAGTAACGATAATGGTTAGGGAATTGAACATGGGATCCCAGGTATAAGTGTAGGTATAAATCTACTTGTAGGTATAAATCTGCTTGTCGTGCTTTTGTTGACAGCCTTGTTCATGATCCGCGACCCAGAGTTTTTGGATACCGTAAATGATAAGAAAGACAAGTCGGCCTATGTTGATGAATGGGAAATAATCGCGCCGAAGAAACTGGAAGTGCTGAAGCAACGTGTTAAAGATAAATTTCTGAAGGTCTGTAGCATTAAATTATAATCTTAGGTACTCGCAGGCCTGTTAACGAGCCCACTTAAACGGCAGAAGTTTTTAAATCGGCTGATAATTTATTTAACCTATCATAAGCTGTCTGTCTGTTTGTCTGTGCGTGTGTGTTATTAACCAGGGTGTCCCAAAACATAACCGATACACCGACCGCGGGCAGTGACGTTCAACTGGCATCTGGGGAATTTTTCATGGAGGAACGTCCGGCGAGAATTTTTTTGGGGATGTCCGGGCAGAAATTTTCGGGGAGGGTTTTGTTCGGGAAGTAATTTTCAGACGAGGGGGTAATATATATTTTAAACAGGGAAATGTCCGGCGGGGTTATACAGAGTGCGTTTGTAATCTTGTAGGGGGATCCACAAACGCTTGTCCATCTCTACGTACGTTACGCAGTATATATACGTCCTCATAGATTTTCGTCCATTTCTGATTTTTAAAATGTTGTGTGGGTGTCTGTTAGTTGTACTATGTGTCAAAATTTTTGCCCAGTCAGACATTCACGTCACGCGACATTCCGTGTCATTGTCAAAGTTTGCGAAATCAGCAGCGGCGTTTGTATTTGACAGTTTATTCGCCCGTGCTGAACCTTGTTGTGGCCATGGTTGTGGCTAGATGTACTTACTACTCAGCCTGCGAGGAGCCAGCACCGCTATCATGCGTGACAGCTTGTTGTTGACGTAGCGTTCTGACTGCGATCTAGTAAAGATGATTATGATTTATTATTAATTATTTGTCCACATTGTCACATAAGGTGCCACATGAGTGGGCTGAAACGGCAATATGCAGACATGTCCGAGTTATCATCCTCGGCACACGACGGCACTGGTTGTTTGACAGTAGTAGTGGGGATTCTCGACGTCTCCGCAGTGATGACCGTCGACTCAACCTTCCTATTCGGGCCAAATTTGTTTGAGATTTGTCACTGGGTTGGGTGAAATATTGCGATAGTTGCAGGACTGTTGTGTTGAATGCGCAGAACGGCGAGCAGGTTGTGACATACAGGTGCACCGCCGCCGAGAAACGCTCCGAGACGAACCGCCATCTACTGCAACTGGACGAGACGTTTGCATCGACGGTTTGTCGGCTTAACTTTCAATGCGTTTTGTAAAACATGCAGTAAAAGTATGTATGAGTATTACTGGCGAGAATTTCAGTTTGCTTAAATTTACGTATATAAATCTGTATCAGTCTCAAGAGCAGAAGAGAGATTGAATACGAAATATAAAACATTGGCAATCCAGAAATTCAAACAACTTATCAAAACCAATCCATTTGCCACAAACAATATACAATCGTTTGCCTAGGTTTATCATCATCGTCTATTTATTACACATAAAGTACCACACAGTATAAAACAAATGCACACATAGGCTACAAACAGTTAAAAAGATAAGATATCCTGCTTGGGGAGCTTTCAAAACACTTTCTTACATATATAAAATTATTTTTAATAATGTGTTGGTAAAAGTAATGGCATGCCATATTTATGTAATGAAGGTTTAATATAATAACATTTTAAGCCAAATAACCTAGTGTACTATCTGTACCTGCTAATAAGCGTTTGTAAAAAGATCCTTTACCAATCAGAAAAAGATTTTCGAAACAAAAAAGTATTAGTAGGCCTACTTGTCCATGATAAGATCTTACAACCGCAGGTAAGAAAATGATGATGACTCTGCTTGTGTAGGTGATGGACTTCT
>Ga0209562_1000955_pt1 | contig 10629 bp, 5 predicted proteins | sample WorMetvacBELIZE2_FD_187399 | JGI IMG/M metagenome (GOLD analysis project Ga0209562, IMG submission 187399) | Marine gutless worms symbiont microbial communities from Max Planck institute for Marine Microbiology, Germany - Olavius vacuus BELIZE.2... | ecosystem: Host-associated > Annelida >...
GCGTAGTTGTTGTATCATTGTGAGCACGGTGGGGTGGACCTGATGGGATTGAAGCCTAATCCTTTGGACCTATCTTCTTTCAGTGCTTTGACACTGTTGGTTGGGTCATTTGACCCGTAATAACCCGTCCCCGATATGACCTATAATGTGTTTGGTGGGACGTTAAACCTTACTCAATCATCAACCAGTGCGTCAGTCACGACCACTGTAGACACGTCAGGTAAAAAAGTAAGAAACACTTCTGCCTTGCATACCGTAGCTGTCATCAAACAGATGTGTGCCTTCAGTCTGGACACATGAGGCATGTAGAATTTACCAATAAACTCAACGATGCTGGCGGCATGTTCCATATTCAGAGACCAGCAACAGCAAACATCCTGTCACCCTAATGAGTGTTAGTCTGCAGCATCATACGTGTGAGTGTGTACGTATATAGGATGATTAACTGATTATGTGTGTGAAAGATATGTTCTTACTACTGGTTTGTCTGCTGTGCAGTTTCTAAACATATCCGATAACGTGACGTCAACACCATCTCGTGGTCTGCTAGATGATCCACTGTTATCTATTATCCTCGATACTCCAGCAGTCTGCAAGAGCACTGCCAGGTTTGATAGTTTGTGCAGAGAACTTGTCTTACACAGTCACTGTTGTAGGTCAACAGGCAGTATGCTTGGTGTAAAGTGTGTAGTCTAGGCTTAATTCATATGCACACATTTTATGTGTATGTACGAACATTATGCGGTACGTTGCATAATAGTGTTAGAAAAGTTTATGTTAAAACTTACAAGTTAAGCTACATTGGGCCCAGTTAGTAATGTGATGGGTGACTGTCCAGTTTAATTCCCGGTGTCGGACATTTATCTCAGTATGTCACAGCCATCCATTTCAACTCAGCCTGGCCATCCCTTCGTGGGTAGATGCAGTGAGTGCCAGCCAAAGGGCGGTGACGCTTTGTGGCTGGGGAGTAAAGGCCGGTATGGTTCGTGTGTGGCTGGCAGGTAAAACTGTGTGATTCTTTTGTTATACACGGACTGTATATGAGCACTTTACAGATGAAGGGCTCCTATATAAAGCGCTGGGAAAATGTTTATGTTTTTTGTTTTGTTTTATATATGTCAGTGTGGCCACTGTCCCTGCATATCTGTCAGCATTTGTGTGTTATTGCTTACTGTGTGACTGTTGAACATACATAGTTACACACACGGATGCTATCTCAGTATCCGTGAACTGTTTGCAGGGAGTGTACCAGTGCATGCACGTATTTTTGTCCAGTAAGCAGGCTTGAGCAGTGACGTTTTGTGTTGTTTTGTGGAATACCAGTCAAGTGAAAAGTGAGTCTTTGACACCGGTGCTGTGCAGGCCATTTGTCACACCCAGAACTCCAACTCCATTCAAGAATGCGCTGGCATCTCTGGAAAGGCAAAGTGGTTCTGTCCGAGTGTTGGTGAGTTTCTATTTGATGACTATAAAGCCCGCTCGTTTCATCTTCGGTGCTCGGCTCTGTTGGTTATTGGGAAAAGAAAATCTCTTTTGTGTAACAAAATATAGCACCAGCATTTCCAGGTTAACCATACGGGTGTCAATGATGAAGTGGATTTGTATAGCACATTGCTGTATAAAATCTCTAATGTGCTGCCTGCATAAATTCAATGCTTACTGAAGTGTATGTTTGACCGGTATGTAGCATGGAACGCCCAATGGCCTCGTTGAAGACATCAGAGAAGTGATAAACGACGACGTTCGACAGATGACAGAGAAACTCAATGCCAAGAAGCAGTCGTTGGAGCAGACGGCTGCTGAACAAGCTAAAGAGGTGTGTCTGCATTCTCAACGTTCTATTGTACTAGCTAAATGTTGTTCACTCTCGGCTTTATGGCTCTGTTACCTCGACTATTTTTAGCGTCGCCATCTTCACCAATTATTCGAAGTTTAGTCTTTATACTTTTCGACATATGTCAGGCATCCAACTGGTCCTTAAATTCTTAAATTTCTTTAAAATTTTGATGTCCTTAAAAGTCCTTAGAAATCAAAATTTGTCCTTAAATTCTTTACAAACTGTTACTTGCATTAAGTGCAGAAACCTTTCTAGTTAAAACAGTCTCAACTAGTCAGATGCCAAATGGTCATCAATTAGGTACTGATACCATGTTTAATAGTTCTGTTGCTTCCTTAACAAACCTGTTTACTTACTTACATTTACTTCTTCATGGGATTGGCAGCTGTGCCCCTGTGAACACGATCAGTGGATCCAGTCAACTGAGTGTAATGAGGTACTTTTTGTGTTGTTCTGCAGTGTGTGTTACAGACAACAGTTAAAAATGTCTTCAAATTTGAAGATTTTTGGTGTTCTTAAAAATATCTTTTACAGTGGGAGGCCTCATATGTTCTTGAGGATTCATAATGTAGGCCTGTATGAAGACGTGGGTCTTCAACACATCTCTGAACTGTCTATGACTGGTGGAGGTTGAACGCAGCTGTGTAGGAACCGAGTTCCAGACTGTCATCTGTCGTCTAGCAGATGTGCCCATGCAGTTTCAACTATGCTTTAAAAAATGTAAACAGCAACAACACCATTAATGATATTTCCGACTGTCTTTTCAAAGTAGGTATTTCTAATAATGGTAAGCAACATGGCATGATACAGATAATAAAAAGTAGAACAGATAAAATATACTGCCCCGTGTACCTGAGAGAATCCACTGCGTCTGCCAGTAGCGACCCCGCATGACAATGTCTTCATTCTGCCAGCAATATAGACTACATGTTCCACGGACAGGAACCGAGTTCGGAGACCGAGCCTTTTCTGTTGCTGGCCCGACGGTCTGGAACAGTCTCCTGGAGTCCGTCAGACCAACGAAGACTGTTACCAGTTTTAAACACAACCTCAAGACACATTTCTTTAACATTGCCTTTAATTAACTTCTATCACAGACTTTTACCTTGAATGTTGTAATGCCTAGCCGGTCTAGTTGCGTTGTACGTTGGGCACTACACTACCACTACTTATACTTATACTTATAGTTTATCGCGAGTATAAATTAATATACTGTTTTGGTTTGTTTCATATTTGAAAAAAATGGCCAAGATTGCTTAACTTATGTAGAATGTGGAACAGCCGCTGAAGAAAGTGCGGAAGTCACTGGAGAGAAAGTGGTCGACTCCGGGAGATGTTAATATAACAGCTGATCTAGTCTTGCCCGAAACTCCGGTCAGTTTTGAGTTCTTTTTATTTCTTTATCACAATCTGATATTGAGCAAGTTTTTAATCGTGCATGTACGTTTTCACTTACGATAACGTTTGAATCACAAAGAGCAGAAAAATTAATTGTAGCATTTACAAACACTGCCGATGAATGTTATACTTTCCAGCTTTTGACTATTTGACGTCTGTTCACCCTTCAGTTCTTGGCCTGTGGCAGAAAGCTGGGTGTTAGAACTGTTCAGTATCGTTTTCCGACTTCTGAGATGACTGAAGTAGCACTTGTAAGTCACACACAGCCTCAGAACATGTGCATCAGCCTCTTTCCCTCTCATTTGAACTTGTGAAGTAGGTAATGACATTTCTACATGTACAGCGGTGTAAAGTAGAGGCTGCAGGCTGTACGTCCAAGTAAGGGACATCAAAGAGCATCCACTCTTGATGGGTGATATTTCAGGCTTCAGTGTTGTCAAGTATGTGGGTCTGCCATGTAATGAACCCTGGTGACAGTCTTCTACTTTGTGCCTACTTTACACAGGGTGACCACAACCCTGGAAAACCTGGGATACTGAGGGATTTCTACGAACATGGAAAACGCGGGGAATTCTGTGTGCAACCTCCAGAGAAAATTTTCGACAAACAAATTGTTTCACTTCGATCAAATATTTGCGTAACTCAACAAGGTCTCATTTGGGCTTCAAGTGAGCAAAATCTCGTGACTTTCAGGGAGATGGTCACAGTGCGTTGGTGACCTGTTGTATTGCTGAAGTTGATGTGGAATGACCCTCAACATATGAAGGTCGTTATTACGTTTACTTTTTGTTGCGATAACCTATGGAAAAGTATAGTTATGGCTCTGGAAAAAGCCTGGAAGACTCGCGGGGGGGGGGGCGTTTCTCCTACTTTGTGGTCACCCTGTTACAGCTAAACTGTACCATCTGGCTTCTACTTGTATTCCGGCATTTTGAGTTTAATTTCAGTTTTTAAGTTTATAGCTGGTGTTTGTGTTGAACGCAGAGCAAGTCATTGGTTGGTGACAGTAGTATCATATTCTCGCCGCCGTCCATCGTGGCGGAAACGCTACACGATGATACAGTGTTTGAGTCCAGGAAGTCGTCTGTTGGACAGTGGAACACTAAATTCCAGGTAGCTCGTCAGCTGTATCTGTTTGCAGTGTGCCAATGAAGCATGGAAAGCAGTTATTTGTAATTTTTTGGCTCTTGCCTGTCGGAGCATTGCTGAGGATGGCATTGACTTGTGTGTAGTGAGAATGAATATCAGATGTGATTGTTTTGTTGCATCCTGTAGCATGTGTTTCACCTATAACTGTCATCGGCATTCATTGTCGGTGCACGGTGCAGACGGTGCTTTGTAATTCGTAATATCTGTATATATAAAGGAATACAGAGCAGCGCTATCTACTTGACAGTCGCTGATCGGATCGTCGTGAGACTTTACACGTGAAAAGGGTAGGTCACGAGCATGAAAATAGTCAAGGTCGGATGTCGATTGCACTTTGCTAATTAAAGTTACACAGGAAAATAGTGTAGCGTTGGCGTTAATCCGATGCCAGCAGCAGCAGCAGCAGTAGGCCTACACCTAATGGCCTACGGTATCCTGGCAACTGGCGAGCGGCAATGTGCCCATTGCTGCAGCACTTTGCGGCCTACATTGTTGACCTCTAGCGGCACTAAGCACGAGTGGAGTGAGCGTGTGCGCCGCTAGTTATTACTAATTCGGGCTGTGGATTTTGGCGTTTTATAGATTGATTAATTATTAAACAGTAATCAGTTACAAAACCTGCATCAAATAAAATTACAAAGTAGAACACTGACATGATACATTCAGAGTAAATTTAACTGTACATCAGTAATGCGTTTCACAGTATCGTGTGGATAAAAACAATGCAAAAATACACCCGGCATTTGTTGACGATGACTTGCACTCCAGTTGTTTATGGTCCAACAGATTGATATCTTTGCGAGTGAGGTCACGTCATTTATAGTGATAGTATTACCGTTTGAATTAATCAGAAATTAATCCGTTAGTTAATGAGTAAACTGTTTCGATTAGTGAATTAAAATTTTTTAATTAGTGGCAGCCCTATTATATTGGTTATTAATATTATTATTGTTGTCACCAGTGATCACCTTAGATCAGCTACACGTGGTAATAATGATGACAGATATTAACAGTGCAGTGGCATCTTAAATGACAAAAAAGTTGAAAATTTCCCAGCCAAATTTCACGGTTAATATATTTCGTATGAATGCAATGCTACAGTGTAATTTTGCATTTGTACCAACAGTACACCAGTACATTAATGTGTGTATCAGTGGAAATGTGCAAAATTCAAAAAGACTTCCACATATGTTTGCAGCCCAGGAAATAACTAGTTTTTTCCTAAATCGTTGGAAACTAGTAATAACTGAATGGAGATGTGTCTCTGCAGGTGAAGTTGAATGCAATTCAAGCCATCAGGTTTCAAGAAACTCCGAGTACAGCTAGTTCAATGGTACGTTATAGCAGTAGTTTAGTGTAGTAAGTAACTTTAAACTGTTAAACTATAACCTTTTCAGAGGCTAATGTGTAGGCGTGAGTGAAGATGTGAGTTTTCAACCAATTTAAACTGTACATCGCTAACAGAGCTGAGTGCAGGTGTCGTCATAATATTACCAGTGATAGCTCCTCTGGAAATGGCATTATATCTGTACATCAAAAACAAGATTGCCCCAGTGTGTATCAATAACTTGTGAATACTCGAAAAGGTGGCAATTGCCACGTGAGGCCACCTATGGTAATGGCACTTCTTACATATTTTCATTTTCATGTTCATCTGCTTTTATATCGCACTTCCGACTTTTTGCCATGTTCAGTGTGACAGTTGCAAATTTCATGTCACTCAAAATCTCAGAGTTTAAAATTTGGTTGAACTGTACTAAATTTGGGAAAGACATCAGGCAATCGTCGGTACTTTACAAGTTTTTACCGCCCTGCAGAATGCAGACGCGGTGTAGCGATGAGAATTCTGTCTGTCCAGATTTTTATACCATATGAAAGATCATTTAGCCTAGTTTTCTGCAAAGAAGAATGGTTGGCGGGGCGACCCCTTCTACCTGAAATTTTGGGTCAACCGGCCCCCATTGGAGCAAAATCGCCCATTTTGAGCCGATATTCGCTTGCCTCAGCCGTAACACCTAGCGAAAAAAGTTTAGTTAACACTGTTGGAAGTCCACTATGCGCTTTCCAACGAGCCTAAGATGATCATCGTACATTACTCCTAGTTCCCCAAGGGGGCTCAAAAATGCAGAACGGCCGATTTCGGTATAAAATCGCATTTCGCTTGAAGAAAGTATGCTACAAAGTTTCTTTGTGTGAAAACTGTCAGTGAAAACGTGAGCCCCAAATGAACATCGTACATTGTCCCTAAGCCCCACCTAAGCCACAAGGGTGGCTCAAAAATGTAAAGTGTGCAAAATTTGAACAATAAGCTGCGATAACTCAGAAACAGTACGAGATAGGATGTCACTAATAGGAAGTCGCATATGGGCTTTTGATTAATATGTCAATGTTAAGCGGCGTAATAGCCCTTATTTTGCATTTTTCACCAAAATCGATTGCTTTGCTGGCCGATTACGTCAGTTGTTGAAGACAAGACTTATAATGTGCGTAAAATATTGTCTCCCAGTTACAGTCTTCCACTTTGGCCATAACTAACCCGCCCTGCAGCGTGGTCTCTCTGCGATAGCTGAGCTACTTGTTTATTTTAGATAAATTGCTGTAATTCACGATGTGACGGAGTCGAAAAATGTGTCCAAAGTTGAGCCGTGCCGCACGTTAAAATCTAGGGGTGAAATTTATGAGTGAATTCAGCCTATCTGCCAACAGGTGATATTTTTTTGATGTGGGGCTGCTCAGACAGCTTGCATATTAGGTGTCTGGAAGTAGAGAAAGAAAAGAAATAAAGCACAGCTGCAAAATATAATGCCTCCCAATATTGTCAGGCATCCTAGTGATTAAATGTGATGTGATATCATTAACTGGGATGATATTATGTTGTAGACTTTAACATCCAGCAATCACGGAGGCTGGGAGCGGGTTGCATGCGGCCGTACTGCATCACAGGCAGAACTGGTGAGGCAGGCACGGGAACTCATCGGTAATACCCGACATCCACAGCCGCGATCACTGAAGCTGTGACGTCGGGAAATTCCCGACATAGTCTGTGACAGTAACCGTAACGTCATCATGGCAGTATTCCAGCTGTGCGATAATGAGGGACATTATCAGGGTTGCCGACCATCCCGATCTTTGTGGAATCGTCTTGATTGTAAGGCCCATATTACAGTTGCACGAATCAACAGAAAACGCCAAGTTGTCTAATTTTCATCGAAATTGTTGGCAAAGTTAGACTGGTTATGTTACGTTGCACTTACGTTAGCTGAATGACGAATTGCACATTAAATACGCTTCTTCCAATAGTGTAAACAGTCAATAATGGCAGCAGTGTGACACCCACGAAATCGTAAATGTTTAAAGTTTAAATCTGAAGCAACTGTGGAAATGATTAAACTGGTGCTATAGACCAAAATAGCGAGAGAAGTCTTCGTTTTATGTCTCCTAAAATGCTGTAAAAATGCCTTCTGATATTACTTTTTTCTGACCCGAATCTCCTTATATTTTTGGTTTCTCAAGTTTGGCAACCCTGCATTGTGTGTCGTGATCTCATTTCACTGAGGCATTGATTAGCTGTTGATCTAGTACATGATGATACTGTTTTTATGTAGAACTATCGAGATTTTTGTCTTTCGAACACATTTACATACATGGTTGTCTGCCAGAAACCTTTGGTCTTATGATAGCAGCAGTTACGCAAAAAAACCAGTAGACAGAGACCAAATAAGGTTAACATTCCACTTACGTTGATCTATGTCGTCTCAAAAAGTGCCTGCTTTTTAATTACCCAAAACTTCCTTCTTCGTCCACCGATTTTGTTAGCTTTGGGGATTTGTGGATGTTTTTGTATTTAACCAATGGCTGAAAGATTGCCTTCAAATATACAAAAAGTACTCTTTCTTAAGAATTGCAATTAGTTTTGTCGCTTTTTGTTCCCATTAATAAGCCAGCCCTCATTTTTGTATAGAAATGCATGCGGTAAGTGGACCCCATGTTTGTTTGTATATGCATTGAATGAATTTTATGCACAAGTCTTAAAATTCAACGATGTACTGAACGTTGGTGATTGAAATTTGTGACATACTGATGCATTTCCGATGTGTGAATTGAAACATTCGGTTGGTGATAATAAACTGTATCATATGTGTAGATTTGAACTCGTATTTGTTGGTTTTTTAAAACATGTTTGCTGTCATCTGTTACAAATGTCATTGCCTCCTGTTCTGTCTGGCCGGCGACTTTGTGTGATGTTTTTATTATCGAATAATTGCGTGATTAGCTAGCTGGTCTAATGACACTGTCGCGTCCTTAGATTGAATAGTTCATCTGATTGCAGAGGACTGTGGACTTATGTCTTTTATAGCATTTATTGACTGCGAAGGTAGACAAGCTATAAACAGGTTGACCACTCTTTCTGGAAAGTCATGGAATTTAGTAAGACCATTTTCCAGGCCTGGAAAGTCATGGAAAACAGCCAAGGTCATGTAAAGTCATGGAAAAAGATGATGATGTCCTGGAATTTTTTGTAAAAATGCACTAGAATTTTTGTTTCTGTAAATATCATCCTGTTTGTAGTTGGAAACTGGAAATATTTTTATTCTGATAAGCATTCATAAATCGTGCATCGTTTATTTCGAAAAAATATGCCGTGCCGATAGGTCATGGAAATTAATTTTTTGGTCATGGAAAAGTCGTGGAAAATCATTGTTGAAAAAGAGTGGTCACCCTGTATAAAGCACAAAACGTATTACGGTATTCATTGAAAATTGGTAACTGTTTTGTACTTCGAAAATTTTCCACAGTAGTTGTTCCTAAGTAGCAGCAAACTACTATTATAGATTGCACACCTTCAATATCAATAATTGTGAATGCTGCCGAGGTGCAAAATGTTATTTACAAGTTCGTTGTGATGTCATTGTTGTCAGTTTCATTCGCTATCTTCTGTTTTTGTTACAAATTGAGTTCATTGATCATGGTAGTGCCGGTGCATTGAGTTAATGACGGCCTTTAATCTGCAAACGGTGCAGCAGATATCGTTTGCGTAAGTTATCAGATGTTAGTTTTGTATCGAAGAACATATCATTGATTTTTGTTTATTTGGGAAGAAGCATAACTTGACATTGCATTTACACCAAGAAATTGTTTGCAAATGAAGAGGCTGATTTAGTATTACTTCTCTATGAACCATGAAACCCTTACATACATATTTCGTGTGACTAATAGTGCTAACTGCAGTCAACTGCGAATAACAATGTACATTTAAAGTCAGAATTGTCTCATATTGCTAAGTAATATTTGACTACAAAAATGCTCCTCGTTATCAACATACTGACTAATTTAACTGTTTCTGTTAAGAGCACGTGTTCTATACATTCCTTGAGAATAATTGAAGAAATTGAAGTGAGTGAGAATTACTGTTGATTTAGCAGCATCTATCTATCAGCTGCTTCATTCTTTAAAGTTGGCAGTTTAATGAGCTATCTCTCCGTATGTGATTTACTTGTCTTGTCAGTTAACATTTGTCTAATTTTCTGTTGTAACTGATGTACATTGTTGAGAACGACATTAAATGCAGTGTTAGTCAACACATGGCAGTTTACTGACCGTAGATAGAGATAGTATTGTTGCTTTTGAGTGCCTGCTGTTTTATATTTCAATTAACTTTACTGCTCTTCGGTGACAACAACTGATAGCTGTGACGTTGGTTGTGTTACATTGCTATGGTTTACCAGTTTTAGTTTCCTAGGTTGTTTCCGTCTTTCCTATCCATGTGTGGGTGGGGAAGTACCAGGTGTGCATGAGAAGTTGAATGTAGCAGTAGCAGTAGCAGTTCCGTGATGAGATAACTAGGCAGGCGTTTGATCTGCTGCAAGAGTCCTACAAGACTTGTGCAACTCTTTTATTTTAGATTTATTGCAGTTGTGCGGGCCGCTTTATGTCCTGAAAATGTAGCATTCTTTCTGTTGCAGTCAGTAAGTGATGCACCTCACGTGAACTAACTTCAGCTGTAACAAACAGTACAAAGAAAACTGCTGGCTCTGTTTAGTCAGATGCATAGCAGTCGATTCAGTTACATTGCTCATGAAGTGTCTTGGTCCTGTACCATAGAATATGTATGGTGCAATCTGGAAAATGACGTCAAGTTCAAGGCCACCGGGAATTCCCGTCCGGGAATCGCGGAACCCAAAATTCCCGACGGGAATTCCCGGGAATTTCTGAAATTCTGGCGGGAATTACGGGGAATTTATAGG
>Ga0209562_1000957_pt1 | contig 10623 bp, 5 predicted proteins | sample WorMetvacBELIZE2_FD_187399 | JGI IMG/M metagenome (GOLD analysis project Ga0209562, IMG submission 187399) | Marine gutless worms symbiont microbial communities from Max Planck institute for Marine Microbiology, Germany - Olavius vacuus BELIZE.2... | ecosystem: Host-associated > Annelida >...
CTTTTATCACGTATTAACATCAATAACATTGTATGCCTAGCCGTTTCGTTTTCGTCGTAGGCTGGGCACTAAACTAACCACTCACTGTATTGTAACGTGCAGCTGAGTTATAGATGATTGCCAACATGAAGCTCAGTATATAGCGCGCGTCTTCGGTCAGTACCGAGTACCGAATAGCGAGTACCGAATGACCTAGCTGACTGTCACCGGTGATCAGTGCGCGATTTCCGCTCTGCGGAACGACCGCCGTCTTGTGCCTATTTATAATAACAGCTATACGACTGGCTGACATAAAGTCGATGTTATTGATATCGTCACGTGTCATTAGCAGTCACATGGAACTGTCATTCTGTGGTGCTGTGCCAGTGCACTGTAACCGGTACACGACACATCAGTCAACACTGCTATCGCTCACTTGTTACATGGGCAGAGACATTGCGACACATTGATTCCTTGCGCCTTAGAAATATTCTTACTTACTTACTTACAATAAGCTTACAAATAAAATTATGCATACAATAACACAGTTTAGTGCCCAACCTACGACGAAAACGGATCGGCTTGACATTGTCAACAGGGTTGGAGAAAGGGGTTGTAAAAACCTGGGATTTCAGTTTTTTAACTAAAAAATTCAAAAGTAAAAACCTCTAAAGTCCACATTTTAGGATTTTTAAAGATTTTTAAAGGGAAACCTTAAAATCCAGATTTTAGACCTACAGTCACCGCAGAAAATAATTTTGCCTTTCAGTCTAATTAGTGTTTATAGCTATGTTATAGTCTGTACATGGCTATAAATGATGTGGCAGGAGGAAGGGTGTATTATGTATGAGGTTTTCTTCGTGAACTTCTGGGTCATATTTTTGTGTTCCAGTCTTCGTACATTAAAACCCTTAAAAAACCTTAAAAACCCAAAAAAACTTAAAAACCTAAAAGCTTTCCCCCCAAAACTATGATTTTTCCAGCCCTGATTATTACGGCACGCTGTCACATCTCACATAAACATGTCACGCAATGCTACAAGTAAGAATTTAAGAAACAACATTTTGCCATTGCACGTGTCGGGCATGTTAACGGGTTGAATTTATCAAAAATCGATATCGCAATGCTGAGTTCTCGCAGCTATAGGGACCAAACTAAACCAAATTCCAAAATGCCCTAAGTCATGGTTTGAAGTTCGACCGAGGACCCATGCTCTGATGTGCTTCTGACGCGGGGCCGCTGCGTGTGCTGGGATATTAAACACAATTTACCGGCAATGGGTACAATTTTGTATCACACTGTAACACCTAATTCTCAGAGTTGGGGGGCGACATTTGTGGACATTTGTGGTTGGTGCCTTTTATTTTATGCGAATTAGTCATATACCACTCCAGATGTGTCGCCTTTACACTGTGTCTGTGTCCAGATTCCCACGCAAAATTACTTGCACTGCAGTAATGACTTGCACCACCTTGGTTAACGCACATACAGACACAGACACAGCTTTCGACTAGTGATAAACTATCGGTTCAGCCAGCTGAGCTAAAAAAGTGATGGCATGCGCATGGACATTATTATTGGGCATGTATGCCGCAGCGCAAACTGCGATAGCGTGTCAAGTCTGCACAGTACCGTACACAGGAGTCGTAGCACGACTACCCATCGCAACGCAATGTTTTGCTGTTGACCAGACCAGACAGTTGGCGATAACAAACGTTCTGAACATTTAGTGTGCCCTATTAATAACAGCAACAAGCACGAATGCTTCCTCGATGACTGTCATAGCCATTATAAGCGCACGACGCGTTTCGCGAGCTGGCAGATATGCACGCGCAGTTCACCAGATCGCATGATATCGGCTCAGACACGGCACGATATCTCCCAGAGTAATCCCGTTCACCAATAACAAGAACAACGCTTCCAAATTTGAACTCTAGAAATGGGCAGGTGGACCGGTAGATAGCTGTACGAAAGTTGCTGATGCGGCCCCTACATGTCAGTTTATAAGTAGGATACATACTTCCAGTCTAAGCAGATGAGCTACAATTACACTAGGACCAGCCGCAGCTTGGTGGTCAAAACACTGTTCTAGATCCGGATTTTATTCCCGCTGATACCGATATAAGTTATAATGGCCTATATATCACAAGCATCATTGCTGGTGTCAACAAATGGCATTGCTTCAGTGCCCCATAAAGACTCCCAGCTTGAACGGAGAGAAGTGCACGACTTTACAAGATGTGTTTACTGGCAGTAGGCTAGGTGGTCTACCTGTACAACGCAACATAACTAGCTGATGGTATTTGACTGCTCTCGTGGACATTCGAAGCACTGACATCACGCGTGAACAGTTTAAGCGTAACCTTAAGATCTGGCTATTTGAGTGTGCGTACGGCAGAAGGCGCGTCTGAGAAACAGTCCAGGTCTGAAGGCGCGCCTAAGAAATGGACTTACGTACTTACTTACTTACTGACTTAATGCACAGTCGTCGTAATGAATTGTGTGAATGATTGCAGATACAAGCGAAGGAGGTGCAGTCACTAATGAACGGGTTCAGACCGGGTCCGGGACGCGATGCTTTGATCGAGCACGGCGTCACACTCGGCGGAGTCAAGCACTTCGTCCTCTCGGCAGACGATAACGAAATCCAAGCAAAGAAAGGCGTTTGTGGGATGTCCGTCGCTAAAGCTGACAAATGTGAGTTAAGAGACATGACATGTCAAACACTTTCCACACACATAAACTATCATTTATTGTAGGCCCGTTGAAGCCGTTGTAGGCGATAATACGGCGTAAAAATACCGGTAGCCTAGTTGTCTTGTAGTGGTACGGATTCTGCTAGCCAAGAGATCGGCCTAGTTTGTTTCAGTACGCACGAGTTTACTATTTACAGTGAGTTCTGGTTCACAGAAGTGGTATAGGTTGATTTGTGTTAACAGCGTAGCCTATTTTACCACAGAGAAATACTATACATTGTATATAGGCTCGTACGTCCGTCCCAAGTTAGTAGGCCTACACCGACACGCATGCATTATGCCATGCATGCAGTGTCGTCGGAGGATTTCCCAGTGGCGTACTGAAGGGGGGAGGTTAGTGGGGGGTTAGAACCCCCCATTGACAACCCCAATTTTTTTTATAGCTCAGCTGTAACTATAACGTTGTGTAAATAAAATTAACTACGTTTTGCTAGAACCTTCGTTACACAAATTAAGAGTGTCAACCCAAACACTGTTGCAGGAAAAGCTATCTGGTGCATTTAAATATAGGCTGCCCCTCCCCCGCTTTCGGCCGTGTTGACTCCCCATAACAAAATCCTGCATACGCCACTGGGCTTTCCTACCATGTCCACTTCTGAGAAGTTAGGCCCTTACACGTATGTGGTTATAGGTATGATCATCGGTGTGTATCGTGATGGACAACAGCCGGGCAACTGCAGAGCAAGAGTGGAAGAGATGCGCGACTACTTGAAAAACAGTGGATACTGACAGACTTTAGTTGTTTCTGCAATTTCCATTAGCGTAAGTTGCTTTAGAGGCTGTTGATTGCTTCAGTATATCCTCAGTCAGGGGCGTAGGCAGGAATTTACTAAGGGGGACAAACCAAGGGGTTTGGGGGACGGAAGTCTACAGCGGGATCCAGGGGCAGAATATGGAAACCCCAGAGAACACCAACGGAGCTGTGACAAAACTTACCTATGGTGACGGACCCACTCTGGCTACGCCCCTGTCCTCAGTGCAGGAGTTCTGAACATTAACTGAAATTCAAGTCAGGCTGACGGATTGACCAAGTATACTTGAACGTGACAGACACGTTGAAATATTCATTCTTCCCAAGAATTCTTTGTGATTGTAACAATCTGTCTGAAAATACTGCCTTGGCACTTACCGTACATTCAAGGATGGGCTTGGACTCGGTCATCAGTAAACGGCACGTCTGCGCCTAGCACGTAGGACAATTATTCATACTTGTGTATTGCCCTGTCAGAGTATCAGTACAGAAAGAGAATTTCTCGCGTAGGGGTATTTCAACTTAATTTTCACAGTTAACTTAGTGGCTAAGTATTAGTCAGTTATTAGTCAGTTTAGACTTGCTAAGTATGGTTCACTGCCCTACTGTCCATCAAACTCTGTTCGTTGTGTCAAAACTGTTGATATTGCTACTGCCTGCTTCAAACTATAAATGTTTTACCCACTTTAAACAAAAAGATTTGTTGTTTGTGTTTCAGGTAATCACTGAGGAAGATGTGAGAAAACTGGTACACCGCTGTTTGCACAAAATCATCACCAAACTGCACAGCAATGAACTTCCACAAGCTTTATTTGTATATAATATTACCGAATTATTGGTCTATATTTCTCTGCCGACTACAATCAACTGCACCCACAATATGCTAATTACCTGCATTAATTATAAAGTTTACTGCAGTCAGACGATTACACTATCATAAGCTACAATATAACTGTGATCTGGTGACATTCATTCACACAGCATCGACTGCGACAAAGTACAATGTCCACACATACCGTATCGTAAAACGCTGCCAATGAAACGAACTCCAAGCACCAAACTCTGCATGCACGTATCAATAATCAACCCATGAAATATCTTAACAGGCATGTTAGACTGACATTATACTGGGTGACCCAAAAATGGCACCATTTTTGTATGCCTTAACTTCATCAAATATTGACCGATTTTCAAAATTATTTTGGTCAGAATCACGAGAAAATTTGTAATAATACTATCACTAAAGATCCCACCACACCTCAAGTGTGTCGCTACACTACCTTGTGAAATGTCAAAGTGTCCTAAAATCAACAATTGAAAACGAATTCTAAAACAACACATTTTAAAGAAATTAACAACAGGTAACAACGTGTTTATTGTCTCAGTTATTGTCTAAAGTAACTCACATGCTGCAGTTTTTACATCAAATGTTCAATTTGTTCACATTGCTGTGGGACGACCCACTCCAAGCTGGCAACGCCACTGACCAATGGCACGATCAATGAAATGCTGCAACAGTTTTCCCCACTTAGTGACGATTGCCTGCTTCAGCTGGTTGATTGTTGTTGATAGACCATCTGTTGAAGGGCACCCCAAACAGCACAATAGACTGGATTCAAGTTGGGTCTGTTTGGGGGCCACGTGAGGCTCGATGAACGCGACATTCTCACGACGCAGGTACGTCAGTGTGTTCCTGGCAGTGTGTGACGGCGCGCCGTCCTGCTGCAGACATCTGTGCAAGATGCCAGCGCTACTCCTGCAGGATGTGACAGTTACTTTACAATAACTGAGACAATAATGATGTTGTTCCTTGTTAATTTATTAACATTACAGAAGTCGTCTTGTTATTTCACAAGGAAGTGTAGCGACACACTTGAGGTGTGGTGGGATCTCTAGCAATAGTATTATTACAAATTTTCTCCTGATTCTGACAGTGAAATAATTATGAAAATCTGTTAATATTTCATTAAGTTACGGCGTACAAAAATGGTGCCATTTTTTGCGCCACGCTGTATATGCATTGTGATGTTGGTGCATACATATCAAAAGGGTTTTCTCACTGCCATCTAAGACATCTATCGGCACATACGGGCTCGCTTCTTAAGTCTCTAGTAGTTTCTACAGAATGTGTTAACAAAGATTTTGCACTGTGTGTTTGAAATTCTAGGTAATCATGTAGCCTAAGAGCTGAAGGCAGCATACAGCAAAACTACTCCGCATAAGCATCATAGCATGGTAATTCGTACATGCATTCTGTGTTAAAACCAACATCAAGCTGACTGATTCACGCATCACCTTCGTTTTATTGCATTTATAGTTATAAGTCGCCATACCATCATGTAAAAGTTGTCTGAAATGTATTTTTATCATAATCATGACAAGACGCAAAACTTAACAAATGCAATCTGTGCGCCACAAAGCAGCATAATATACGCTAGTGTGAAACCTAACCAACGAACGGTGTCGACAGTAAAATTTGCGATTCTTTCCAATGATACCCGAGTGTTTTGAGAGGACTTGTCCCACCTTCATTAATAGGTCACACAAAAACTTAACCTTTGCAGAGATGCCAACCTGCAAAGTTTAAAAAGGGAGACAAAGCTCCAAAATAAGGGAGAATATGGGAGATAGCCGAACAGAAGGCCTGCTCGTCGCTCTTAGACTTAGTAAACAGCATAGTTGCATTGTTAAGTCACTGTTGGACACGCCGTATGTGAAAACGGGAGATAGCTCTTGCCATACGGGAATCTCCCACCAGAAACGCGAGACTTGGCATCTCTGCCTTTGCCCACGGTAACAGCTCCGTGAAACACTAAAAACAAGTGGCATAACCATTAAACAGTCTTTGTTTTTACTTTTACTGAAATTAAATATCCAATGTGATAAAACGCTGAAACATACCGACCTGTGATTAGAACTGCACAATCAACAATATCGATCATACTGTGCGTTTCATAATCAGTTCAGTTAAAATAGGCAGGTTTCATTGTTAACAAGAAATAGCAAACGTTATATACCATAACAGTGAAAAAAAGTTGAACAATGCCACTTTGTATCTCCATTAACTGTGTGGCTGTGAGTAAACGGCATGTTATAAGTCAGTGGCATCACTAGAGGGGGAATGGGCAAGGGGGCGTACCACAACCGGTGACACCCGACCTAAATTCTTTTAGTGGTTGAATTTAGAAAGAACAATGGATATACGACGTGGTAAGATGGTAGTGGTGAGGAGATGACAGCTAAAAAAGGTCATCACTTTCAGAGGCAATGACCCCCATCAGTTGCCACCTACACTAGTCATGCCACTGGTTATAGTTAATACAAAGTGATGAAGAGATAGCACCATCTTATATACACTGCAGGCACACATATAAGGTGTGTGCGCAACTTTACTAATCTCGCAAGCAATATAGCGGAAACCATACAAGAACAAGTACGCCTTTCAATCTCAAGGTGACAGCACCCACAAATGCTTGCATTTAATTACTGGTAGTTACTTCTGTTCACGCCTTTAGACTGGCAGTAAGTGAAATTCTTATGGTGCAGGCACAATTCACCGCTGTGTGTGTTATAGATGCCGCATCATGGGCGATAGAATTTTTAACGTGCACGGAAGTGGATTTGTCCAGAAACACATAAATCCATTGTGTGGCTACAGAACCGACCGAAATTACAAAGCCGCAGGTGCTCAATAATCTGTTCAACAAAATAGAATTATTGTGAGCAAGCCATCACTGCAGACTGCACCGGTTACTCCCAGCCCATATGTAAAGCAGTGCTTAGATTGTCCAGCATCAATTCATCATGCTGGTCTAACATAGCATATACAGTACAACTGTAACACTACACAGCTAAGCTCTAACTCTACCATGCAGATATACGCAACATTAAGCATGCACTTATGATAATATAATCAGATTAGGGACCAACTTGAGAAATGCCATTTCACCAAATAAGTACTCAATTTTTTTGTACCATTCCAGTGACAGTTAAATTTGTCAGTCGTCAGTTAACTAACCTATAGTTACATGTAACCTAGGACTGAATTGAATTGATATTGCACGAACGATATCGTACGGAAAACTATAATTAGTTAACTAGGCATTAACCCAGTTAAAATTAGTGACGCTACTTGCTGTTGGATGATAATAGAGCATAACCTAGCTTACCACCGACATCGTGCGGCGGCGCACATTACTGTGACCCCGTAGTAGTGTGGCCACATCACAGATGATGGCACAAGTTAGTCTATGGTAATATATCTCGCACATGGACGCTACATCAGTGAACAGAAGAGTCACTTTCGCCGACATTAATAATTTTTAATCCAGTAGTTAACCGGAGATAAACGCCTGGTTAAAACACAATTTTTGTTAACTGTACTTAATAAAAGCCAATATAACCGAAGATTAAGCTTAACTGTCGTTGGTGCAACCGGCCCTTAATGCACATCGAGAATTATGACCACGTTAACACACAAGACCATATGACTAAAATACATGGCACCTGCAATACGCCATCCAGGGGTTTCTCTGAATGTTGAATGATTTGTCATTGCACAATAAACTGACAACAATGTGGTCGTTTCCATGGACTTAAAACCACGCAATAATTTAGGTGCACATCTACCTAAATTGTGGTTAAGCGACATTACATCTTATGACACAGTTTTTAAGCACAAAAAGTCCGATAGTGAAAATCGTCATGGTTGAGAATATCATAAATTAGGTTGGTCCCTAAATGTGTTGCCTGTACACTTAGCAATAACAGAGCAAGGCAAGTTTTGAACAGTAATAATAATCTCGTCAAACTACGAAATCAAATTGCACAAAATCCTACTATGTACATGCTAGCTAAAACAATGAAGATACTGTTGTCCACACACACACAACTCACATGTGATAAATGAAACGGCAGCTGTCTGCATCTGCTCAGATAACCGCTGTGTCTATGATATGACTTGACACATGATAACAACAACGAATGCAATAACAAACTACAGAACAAACGGTCATTTTATTAAAACTGCGTCATCTCCTGTTAACTCAAAACTCTTATCTTCTAGCTACAGTTTCCTTCGAAGGGTCACGTCCGAAACGGACACACTCTTCTCATTGACACTGCACACAAGACACAAGCAATAGTGGACTGTCATTTGATACTGATAAAACATCGTAAAATAGCAGCCTGTAAATACACATTAAATCTGGTTCACATTACGCATGCGAGTAATGTACAAATATGCAATGAAAACATTCCGCTAGCAGGCTCGATATGTTGCATTAATCTACCTTCTTATGTGTAAACACAACAACCGTCATCAACAGCACAAACTACAATCAGCAACAGTTTTTAAAGCCACTGTTAACTAACACATTACTTCGCTGCAGTAAATAATGCATATAATGTACACTTGTCTCACTGTTCCTACAACGCCCAGTTATGCTCAAAATAAACTGTTTGTCAGCCATGCCAGGTGACTAGCTTATGGCTACAATATCAAAAAGGCACAAGCTGGTATAAGGCCCCATGATCCACCAAACTCTTACTGATGTTGAGCTGATATAAACACAACCAGTGACGTACAAAAGTTAACACAACCTGCACCGAATCCGACGCATGTGTGAACAACTACAAAAACTGTTCATGGGTTCGAGTATAACATGTCACAATAATTCAGCTGCACAGCTGTGAACTTAACAGACTCAACCAATGTCAAGGCACCTCGTGTTTATGAATCTGCAACAAACATCACCACCGCATCAACAACTTATCGGTGACGTCCAAATATCCTGCAGCACAAGCAAATATGCACTCAGTTACAGTTGCCCACTCTGCACCTCAATACGTTGCTGCGCACGAGATATTTTCGCCTTCGGCAGCGGCGTATCTTCACCAGCTTCCGCGGCAAAACGACGCATTTTATCGACGAATGTCATGCGGTCGGGGGTCATGTAATGCGGTTCCTGGTGTGACGATCGCATGCGGTCACGTGGATCTGGGTACCGTTCCTGAGCACCAACAACACCTGGAGTTAGTGGAGCCAACGTGGCCGAGATTTGTCTGTCGGGAGTTGCGTTGTGCTGGCTCACAGCGGCAGCTGATCCATCAGCCACACCAGTTCCTTCTGTTGATGCCTTCGGCTGAAATGACACCATCTTCTTTGCTGCAGCTGCTGACTGGTATGCGCTGAATGATGACGTTCTTTCAGGCGGTGGAGGCGCATCATCGTTTGCATTATTGTTGTTGGTATTCTGTTCTGGCTGGTGGACTCTATACTGAACAGAGCCGGGTGCCTAGATCGCAAATCAACAACAGCACAAGATGATGTTTTAACAGTAACTGCTAGACAAATAAATGCTTCCACTGAACCAATAAATCAATTACAGCAACTGCACATTAAGACCATAAAACATGACATACATTAATCTCGTATTATTTTAAATATACAATATACAAGACTACGATTTTTATGGCCAACTCTTAAAGTAGTAACTGACTTAATATGGACATGCATTAATACATGCACTTCTGGCTTAATGAAACTGTGGATGATCGTCTATCACCAAAGCTCTGAGCCAGGTCTGTTCCAGATATATTAATAAATCGCCACTTTCACCTGTACAACATTTTGTCACTCAGCATGGAGCAATTTAAAACACAAACATTTATGCCTGAAAAGGCTAAGCATCACTACAAGACATACAAACCATTTGGTTCCGAAGCAGTTCCTCTGACTGGAGTATCTGCTGTTCTTGGCGCTTCAGTTCCATCTGATTCTGACGTTCAAGCTGTGATTGCATCTGTTGTTGACGCCGTCTTTCTTCACTAGTAGACCAGCAAACATAATGCACAAACATGGTAATATGAAATTTAATTCTGTGGTTAAAAATCACAATCTTCTACAACTGTATAGTTTGTCATTAAGCACCAATACTGTTATTCAGCAGATTCCAGATCCCTCGAGGCATTCCACATGAAATGCCAACATCGAATCCTCAGGATATCCTGGCAGCAATTCGTACGCAACGAAGAAGTGCCCGCTCAAACTGGCTTGTCTTCAATCCTTGACATCATCAGCCATAGACACATCTCCATCTTTGGGCACATCGCCAGACTGAGGACAGCGTCCCGGCC